>JADMIO011367056.1_pt1 | contig 65280 bp, 70 predicted proteins | sample 8958161 | NCBI WGS metagenome assembly JADMIO01 (sample SAMN16585339, study PRJNA669376) | soil metagenome | isolation source: Crop rotation soil | place: USA: Cullars Rotation, Alabama | collected 2011
ACTTCAAGTCACGTGAATTCCAAGCTTCGGATCCCACTGTGCTGGAAAGCTTTCGCCAGTAATCGACCGGCCCGAGCCACTCGTACTGCGTGGGCGGCTCGACGACGTGCAGGGAATCGGTGTCGGCGGCCTGCAGGGCACGGCGGACCGCGTAATGGCTGAACACGGCCGCCGGCGGCTGGAGATGCGCGCGCTGGACGGCATCGGCGATGGCGCGAAAGGCGGGATGTGGTTCTCGCGCGTACGCGACGCCTCCCGGAACCGCGACGATGAGCGCGGCAGCGACGAAGGGCACGGCAATCACGGAAGCAAATCGCCCCGCGAGCGTGAAACCCCGGGCGGCGAGATACGAGACGGCAATCACCATCGGCACCGCATAACGGACGGTGTCGAGCTGCTGAAACAGCAGGTGGAAGATGAAGTACGGCATGAACGCGACGACGAGGACGAGCAGCGCGCGCGGTTCGCGCAACAGCATCACGAGAGCGCCAATCGCCGCCGCCACGCCGACGGCCACGGCGAGGGGAATCGATGCCCACGGCAGCACGAGCGCCTGATACAACGCGATCGCGATGTGCCGGGGCGCCGGATTGGCCCAGAGCATATCGACCCACGAGAAATCCTCGGCCCCCTGCGTATTCAGCGCGGCAAGATACGCGTGCATCCCTCCGGTTGCGATGACCAGCGGGATGCCCCATGCAAGGCATCCGACGACGAACGCGGCGATTGGTTGAGCAAACCTCCGCTCGCGCACGAGCACGAACGCCAGCAGCGGCAGCGTCAGCACCGCCGACTGCACCCGAATGCCGGTCGCAATCGCGGCGAGAAGGGCCCCCTGCGTGAGCCTTCCTCCGAGCATCAGCGCCTGCGCACCGATTGCGAGGGCGAGCCCTGGCATGTCGCTCATCGGCCGCAGGCCGGTCATCCAGAAGTCGGGGGCCGCGGCTAACAGGAGGACGGCCCAAACTTCCAACCTCCAACTCCCGACTCCCAAGGCACTCCCAACGCCCAGGACTGAAAACAAGTATCCGGCCGCGACGAGGCAGAACGCCCCGCCAATCGCCGACCAGATCGCAAGGGCCTTCGCTTCAGCCGGCGCGCCTGTCGTGCCGGTGATGCGTTCGACCAGCGGCAGCGAGATGTGCCCGAGCACCATGTAAACCGGATACCCCGGCGGATGCGGCTGGTGCAGCGCCGGATCGAAGTGGCGCAGGCCGAGGGCGAAATTGATCGAGTCGACGTCCTCCAAGGACGGCGCGAGGAATGGAAGGTGCGCGGCGAGGTAGAGCGCCGCGATGATGAAAACGACAGCGCCGGTTCGGTTGGTATTTGGTGGTTGGTGGACAGTGGTTGCTTGCACTAACCCGCAACCCGCAGGATCAAACCCTCGTTCAGGCTTCCCATCCGATAGCCGCGCGGATCGATCGTCACGTCGCGGTAGCCGAGCGCCCGGATGGCGGCGACGATGCGCGCGGTGAGATCCGGCTCGAGCGCGCGCGGCAGCTCGTCCACGCCGATCTCGACGCGCGCCAGGTCGTCATGATGGCGGACGCGGCAGACGCGGAAGCCGAGATCGCGCAGCGCCCGCTCGGCGCGCTCGATCATCCGCAGTTTCTCCGGCGTCACGGCCGAGTGATACGGGATGCGCGACGACAGGCAGGCGGATGCCGGCTCGTCCCACGTCGGCAGACCCGCACGCCGCGACAGCTCGCGGATGTCGGCTTTGGTGAGATCGACCTCATCGAGCGGACTTCGAACGCCGAATTCGCGCGCCGCCTGGCGTCCCGGACGGTAATCGCCGCGATCGTCGGCGTTGGCGCCATCGACGATGGTGCCGAACCCGCGATCCGCCGCGATGCGCGTCAGCGTCGTGTACAGCTCGTGCTTGCAGAAGTAGCAGCGATTGGTCGGATTGGCGCTGTAGTCCGGCCGCTCCATCTCGTGCGTATGCACGATCTCGTGGCGCAAGTCGAAGTGCCCTGCGACCGACAGTGCAAGCTGGCGATGGTGATCCGGATAGCTGGGACTGTCGGCGGTGATGCAGAGCGTGCGCTCGCGGCCGAGGACGTGCGTGGCCGCCCAGGCGAGATAAGCACTGTCGACGCCGCCACTGAAGGCGACGATGACCGAATCGAAACCGGCGAGCAGTTCGAAGAGGGGCCCGTTATTCGTCAAAGTCCTCTTCTTCGTCGAGGGCATCCTCGTCGTCGAGATCGTCCTCGTCCTCGTCGAGATCCTCTTCTTCTTCTTCGTCCTCGTCCTCGTCGTCGTCGTCGAGGTCTTCGTCCTCGTCGTCGGCGATCTCGACTTCATCGGCGCCTGTCACCACGAGGTTCTTCCCGCACTCGGGGCAACTGAACGTGTCACCCTCTTCGTAATCAGCGGTCTCGATCTCGTCGAATTCGCACTCGGGGCAGGTCGCCATACGGGCTCCATACGGCGGAAGCGCCGCCGCGCAGCTTGTCCGGGAGGCACGCGCCATCCGCATGTGGACGGCCCGTTTTCCGGCAGAACGTCGGATTATAGCGAGATTCCTGAGGCATTCGCAACGAAGCACTAAGGTCGAGCGGCGCCGCAACCGATACTCCAGACGTGAGTTCCGCCGCCGCCGAGGCGCCGAAGGTTGCGACAAAGACAGTGGTCGTCGCGGACGACACGGCCTTTGTCCGCGACCGTTTCAAGGCGGCGCTCGAGCGCGCGGGGCATCGCGCGATTACCGTCAGCACCGGCAACGACCTGGTCTCGCGCGTCAGGACCGACCTCGCGAAAATCGACCTCGTCGTCGTCGACCTGCGCCTGCCGCATGGCAATGGTGTGAACCTCGTCCGCGCGCTGCGCAATATCGATCCCAAGAAGCCGCCCATCGTCGTCTTCAGCGGCACCATTGCCAGCCCGCAGGAGGTCCGCGAGCTCGCCGCGCTCAACGTCGCCGGCTACGTCAACGAATACACGTCGCTGCAGCACATTCTGCCGTCACTCTCGCCCCACCTGTTCCCCGGCGATTTCAACCGCCGCACCGGCCCGCGCGTGGTGCTCGGCATTCCCATCGCCTACCGCTTCGGCAACACCATTGCCGCGGCGGTCACGCTGAACATCAGCCGCGGCGGCGTCGCCGTGCGCACGACCAACCCGCTCGATAAGGGTTTCGCCGTCAAGGTGCGATTCCGGATGCCGATGAGCAAGAAGGACATCGACGTCGAGGCGAAGGTGATCTGGAGCGACAGGCGCGTCGGCATGGGCCTCGAATTCGGCAGCGTTGCCGATGAGGACCAGGCGGTTATCAGCGAATACGTCGACGCGCATTTCTTCAGCAACCGCAAAGCCTAGGCCGACCTGAAGGCCGGCCTCTACGTCTGACGTAAGTGGGGCGGGTCCCGCCGCGGACCGGCGCCAGCTGAAGGCGGACCCGCCATACGTATAATCAATCGGATTTCCGGTAATTATTTCGCGTTCCATACCCGTATAGAGCAGGCGGAGGCACTCCTGTGATCGAGGTTCAGCATCTCACCAAGCGGTACGGCCCCGTGACCGCGGTCGACGATGTCAGCTTTACCGTGGAACGGGGCGAAATCCTCGGTTTCCTCGGACCGAACGGCGCGGGGAAGACGACGACGATGCGCGTGCTGACCGGCTACATGCCGCCCACCGACGGCAAGGCGATCGTCGCCGGCTACGACGTATTCGAGCAGCCGATCGAAGCCAAGCGGCGCACCGGCTATCTGCCGGAAACGCCGCCGCTCTACCCCGAAATGACGGTGCGCGACTACCTGATGTTCGTCTCGAAGATCAAAGGCGTGCCGCGCGGCGAGCGCACGGCGCGGGTCGACGAGATGATGCGCAAGACGCACGTCGACGACATGGCCAACCGCCACTGCGGGAAGCTGTCGAAAGGCTACCGGCAGCGTGTCGGCCTGGCGCAGGCGCTGATGCACAACCCGGACGTGCTGATTCTCGACGAGCCGACGGCCGGCCTCGACCCGAAGCAGATCATCGAGACGCGGCAATTGATCAGGTCGCTCGCCGGGGACCACACGATCATTTTGAGCACGCACATCCTTCCCGAAGTCAGCCAGACCTGTCAGCGCGTCGTCATCATCAACCGCGGCAAGGTCGTCGCCGTCGACACCCCTGACAATCTGACGGCGCGGCTGCGCGGTTCGGAGACGATGTATCTGCAGGTGGACGCGGCGGGTGCCGACGTCAGCGCTGTTCTGCAGCGCGTCACCGGCGTCACGCGCGTCGCGGTATCGGATACCAGGCAGCAGGTGGTCGGCTACGAGGTCGACAGCGAGGCGGGCCGCGACGTGCGCCGCGAACTGGCGGCGGCGGTCGTCGGCCGCGGCTGGGGGCTGCTCGAGATGCGGCCGATGCGCATGAGCCTCGAAGAGATCTTCCTGCACGTCACGACCGAAGAAGTGCCCGCGCCGGCAACGACGGACGCCGTGGAGGTAGCGCAATGAACAACGTCCTCGCGATTGCTCACAAGGAGCTGAAGTCGTACTTCTCGACGCCGATCGCCTACATCGTCATCGGGTTCTACGCGCTGCTCTTCGGCTACTTCTTCTACGCGATGCTGATCATCTTCAATCAGCAGAGCCTGCAGCTGGGCGGCCTCGAAGGCGGCGGCAACGTGGACATCAACCAGCAGCTGATTCGTCCGCTCTTTCTCAACGCCAGCGTGATTCTGCTGTTCGTGCTGCCGCTCATCACGATGCGCACCTACTCCGAGGAGAAGCGGTCGGGGACCATCGAGCTGCTGCTCACCTCGCCGCTCACCGACGTCGAGATCATTCTCGGCAAGTTCGTCGGCGCGATGGCGCTCTATGGCGCGATGCTGGCCATCACGGTCATCCACATGCTGCTGCTCTTCTCGTACGGCAACCCTGAATGGAAGGTCGTCGTCACCGGTTATATCGGCTTGCTGCTGATGGGCGGCTGCTTCATCTCGGTCGGCCTGCTCATCTCGAGCCTGACCAAGAACCAGATCGTGTCGGGGATGATCACCTTCGCGGTGTTCCTGCTGCTCTGGGTGATCAACTGGATCGCCTCCTTCACCGGGCCGACCGCGCAGAACGTGCTCAACTATCTGTCGATCACCGACCACTTCGACGACTTCACCAAGGGCATTCTCGACACGAAACATCTCATTTACTACTTCAGCGTGATGTCGTTCGGGCTGTTCCTGACCGCACGGTCGGTGGACACGGAACGGTGGAAGGGCTAACGCCATGGTGAAAAACATCCTCAACATCATCGGTTGGCTTGGCACGGCGCTGGTCGTTGCCGCGGTGGCCGTGCGGTTCGCCAGGCCGGAATGGGATCAGTACGCCATCTACGCCGCGTGGGCTGGTCTTGCGTGCGTCGTCCTCTACACGCTCGGCCAGTGGCGCGACATCGTGGACTACTTCCGCCAGCGGAACGCGCGCTACGGCGCCGTCGCCAGCATCAGCGTGCTCGTGTTCCTCGGCATCCTCGTCGCCGTCAACTACCTCTCGTTCCGGCAGAACAAGCGGTGGGACCTGACGAAGAACAAGCAGTACACGCTGTCGGATCAGACGGTGAAGCTGCTGCACAATCTCGATTCGCCGGTCAAGTTCGTCGTCTTCGACAAGAGCGACAACTTCGACCGCTTCCGCAGCGCGCTCGACCAATACCGCTACGAATCGCCATCGAAGGTGGACGTCGAGTACGTCGACGTGGACAAGAAGCCGGTCGAAGCGAAGCAGTACCAGATTCAGAGCTACGGCACCGTCGTCATCGACTACAAGGGACGTCGCGAGCAGGTGACGTCGACGGACGAACAGGACCTCACCGGCGGTCTCGTCAAGGCGCTCAGTCCGAACAAGAAGAAGGTCTACTTCCTTCAGGGGCACGGCGAGAAAGACATCGACAGCATGGAGCGCGACGGCTACAGCGAGGTGAAGGCCGCGCTCGGACGCGAAAACTACGACGTGGCCAAGCTGGTGCTCGCGCAGGAAAAGGACGTCCCCGCCGACGCGTCCGTCGTCGTCGCCGCCGGCCCGCGCACGGATTTGTTCCAGCCGGAAGCCGACGCGCTGCAGCGGTTCCTGAAGAAGGGCGGACACGTGCTCGTCCTTTTCGATCCGCCGGACGACAAGACCCCCGCGACGCCGGTGCTCGAAGCGCTGCTGCGCGACTGGGACTTTCAGGCGGACAAGGACGTCGTCGTCGATGCCAGCGGCATGGGCCAGTTGATCGGGACGGATGCCTCGGTGCCGGTTGTGGCGCAGTACCCGTCGCATCCGATTACCGAACGCTTCAACGTGATCACGGCGTTCCCGCTCGCACGATCGATTACGCCGATCCTGCCGGCCTCGAACGGCCGCGCCGCGGTGCCGATCATCCAGACGAGCGCGCGCAGCTGGGCCGAGACCGACATGAATCAGCTGAAATCGGGCCGCGTGGAGCTCAATGCCGACAAGGGCGACAAGCAGGGCCCGGTGACCATCGGCGCGGTGACGGCGACGACAGCAACGGATGCGCCGAAACCGGCGGCCGGCAGCACCGACCGTCCTCCCGAGTCGCGCTTCGTGACAATCGGCGACTCCGACTTCGCCGCCAACTACGCGGTTCGCATTCAAGGCAACGAAGATCTGTTCGTGAACACGGTCAATTGGCTGGCGCAGCAGGAGAACCTGATCTCCATCCGGCCGAAGGCGCCGTCGGACAGCCATCTGACGATCACCGCGCGGCAGGCAACCGCCGTGCTCTGGATGTCGCTGCTCGTCGTGCCGGGCATTGTCTTCGCCACGGGCGTGTGGACATGGTGGAGGAAACGCTGACGTGCGAGGAGTGAAGTCGACCATCGCGCTCGTCGTCGTTCTCGTCGGGCTCGTCGCGTACATCTTCTTCGTCGACCGCAAGAAGCCGGCCTCCGACGCGGCGGAAGTGAAGGCGAAGGCGTTTACCGTCGATGCCGACCAGATCGATCGGATCGAATTCAAGCCGGCGTCAGGCGACGCCGCAACCGTTGAGAAGATCAACGGGACCTGGCAGCTCCTCGCCCCCGAAAAGACAGATGCCGATCAAGGCCAGGTCTCGAACGCCGCAACCAGCCTCGCGTCGGTCGAGATCAATCGCGTCGTCGACGACAATCCGTCTGATCTCTCGCAGTACGGCCTGAATCCGCCGAAGGGCGACGTCGCGTTTCGCGTGAAGGGACAGAAGGACCTGAAGCACCTTCTGCTGGGCGAGAAGACCGCGACCGGAGGCGACGTTTACGCCAAGACGCCGGACCAGAAACGCGTGTTCCTGGTCGCCGCGTTCCTGGAGAACACGTTCAACCGGACGCCCTTCGACCTGCGCGACAAGGCGGTGCTGAAGTTCGACCAGTCGAAGGCGGATGGCGTCGAGATCGTGCACGACGGGATCACGACGGTGCTCGCCAAGAAGGGGAGCGACTGGACCATCACCAAGCCGTACATGGCACGCGCCGATTTTGCCGGCGCGGAAGCGATCCTCACGGCGCTCTCGTCGGCGCAGATGCAGAAGATCGTCGAGAACGAGCCGAAGGATCTCAAGAAGTACGGCCTCGACAAGCCGGAGGAGACGGTCACCGCCATTGCGGGCAGCACGCGCGCGTCGCTCGTCCTCGGCAGCAAAGAGGGCGAGTCCAACTACGCGCGCGACCTGTCGCGCCCGCTGATCTTCACGATTCCGGCGACGACCGCGACGGACCTCGAGAAAGACGCGACGACCCTCCGTAACAAGGACATGTTCACGGGCCGATCGTTCAACACCGCGCGCGTGGAGCTCAAACGCGGCAGCGAGACGTTGACGTTCGAGAAGTCGAAGGGCAAGGACGGCAAGGACGTCTGGAAGAACGCCGCCGGCAAAGAGGTGGACACGGCAAAGCTCGAGGACATGCTGACGAAGCTGTCGAACATCCGGGCGAATCTCTTCCAGGACCGCGTCGATCCGCTGCTCAAAATGCCAACGCTCGTGGCGACGCTGAAGCTCGATAACAACACGACGGAGACGGTGACCTTCGCGCGCAACGGCAACGCGGTGATCGCCAATCGCAGCGACGAACCAGGAAGCGCAACCGTCGATATGATGGCCTTCAATGACGCGATGACCGCGCTCGATGCGCTGAAATGACCGCATCGCAGTAATTGAAAATGCAAAATTCAAAATGCAAATCGTACCGGGCATTTGCATTTTGCATTTTGAATTTTGCATTGCTGGCGGCGTCCTGTGCTCCGAAGACACCACCAGCGCTCGTCACGCCGCCAGCGCTGGTCACACCACCGCCGATCGTCGATAACGCCCGTCAGCTCCAAATCGATCTCACCGCGGCGACAAAGCTGCCCGGCGTCCAGCGCGCCTCGTGGGCCATCGTGGTGCAATCGCTCGCACGCAACGAACGTCTGTTCGACCTGAATTCGCAGACGCTCATGGTGCCGGCATCCGTCGCCAAGCTCGTGAGCGTTGCGACGGCCGTCGATGCCGTGGGGTGGGATTACCGCTTCACGACGACGGTGCGTGCGAGCGGGCCGGTCGAGAACGGCGCGCTTCAGGGCGATCTCCTCGTCGTCGGCAGCGGCGACCCCGCTATTGGCGGACGCGGCGGCGATGACTTGTCCGTCTGGATCGATGCGTTGAAGGCCGCGGGGATCCATCGCATCGACGGCCGTGTGATCGGCGTTGACGACACGTTCGAGGATCCGCGGCCGGGGTTCGCGTGGTCGTGGGACGACCTCGGGTATTCGACGGGCGCCATCTTCGGCGCGCTCAACCTGGCGGAGAACCGGCTCACGGTGACCGTCAACCCGGGCGCGATTACCGGCCGGCCAACGAGCCTCGCGTTCAACGTCGATGCGCAGGACCTGCCGATCACCAATCGCAGTACCACCGGTGCGGCCGGCAGCGCCGCACTCGTGTGGCCCGAGATGCGTCCCGGTGAAGCGACATTGACCATCGCGGGGTCCGTTCCGATCGGCGGCATGGCCGCGACGCTCAACGTCTCCGCCGGCAACCCGACCGCGTGGTTCGCGCGCATCCTGCGGCGGCGGCTCATCGCATCGGGCATCGAGGTCGCCGGTCCGGCTGCCGATGGCGATGAGGTGAGCATCCAGCCGCCCGATCAAGCGGCGATCATCTACAGCTACCGCTCGCACCCACTCTCCGAAATCGCGCGGCCGTTGTTGAAGCAGAGCATCAATCTGTATGCAGAGGCCGTGCAGCGGCTCAACGCGACAGGACCGCTGCCGCACACCAACGACCAGGCGCTCGAAGGCATCAAGCAGCGCCTCACGTCGTGGGGCATCCCGACGGAATCGTATCAGCTGGTCGACGGCTCGGGGCTGTCGCGGCGTGACGTCATCTCTCCCGAGGCGTTGCTCGCCGTGCTCACGCGGATGTACGACCCCTCCGACACTTCGCCGTGGATGGCCGCCCTCCCCGTCGCCGGCCTCGATGGGACGCTGGCGGCGCGGATGAAGGGAACTGCGGGGGAGAACAACGTCCGGGCGAAGACCGGGACGATGTCAAATGTCAGATCGCTGGCGGGTTACGTGAAGACACGCGACGGAGAACCTCTGGCGTTTGTCGCCATCGCGGACAATTTCGAGGGGACCGGGGCGCAGGCGAACTCGGCGCTCGACACCCTCGCCGTCCGTCTTGCGTCCTTTTCCCGCTAGGAATACCCTTACGCCACTTCTGGAGGACCGTGTAATGCGTAAAGCTGCAAGCTTCCTTGGACTGGTGTCGCTCGTCGTCGCGCTGTCCAGCCTCGCTGTGCATTCGCAGGGCAAGTCCGCGCAGGCGCTCGATGAGGGGGGCGCGCCGATCTTCAAGGTGGATCCGTTCTGGCCGAAGTGGCTGCCCAACAAGTGGGGCATGCAGCAGGTTACAGGCATCGGGATCGATCCGAGCAACGATCACGTCTGGTTCCTGAATCGCGCGGCGGCGGCGAACCCCGACGAGACCGGCGGCGCCAACGGCCGTCTCGACTGCTGTATCCAGGGCCCCGAGCTGATCGAGCTCGATCAGGAAGGCAACGTCGGCCACGCCTGGGGCGAAAAGGGCAAGACCGAGAAGTGGCCCACCGCCCTGCAGACCGTCATCGTCGACTCGAAGGGCTTCGTCTGGGTCGCCGGCACCGCCGCGCAGGACAGCATCGAGAAGTACACGAAGGACGGGAAGCTGGTATGGGACTTCGGCCATCGTCCGCCGGCCGACGACAAGAACTTCAAAGAGAACAACCAGAACACGGATGCGTTTGTCAGCAAGGGCCGGTTCCAGCTCGACGAGTCGCAGAACGAGATCTACATCATCAACCAGCGGCGCGTGATCGTCTATGACATGACGACTGGCGCCTTCAAGCGCGGGTGGGGCGGCCATGGTATGACGCTGGCCGAGATCAGCAACGAGCCGCTGTCGAAGTACAAGTGGACGGGCGGTCCGCCGACCGAGGAGAAGAACCTCGCGCCCGACCTGCATTTCGTCGAGATCACGAAGGACCGCAAGGTCTACGTCGGCGAGCGCGGACAGAACCGCATCGAGGTGTTCACGACCGACGGCAAGTTCCTGCAGGAGTTCTACGTATCGCCGAACACGCCGTCACAGCGCGCGGAGGACTGCGGCGGTCTCTACAGCAAGGACTTCCCGCCGTGCGGCACCACCTACAAGCTCGCCATCTCGCGCGATGCGCAGCAGAAGTATCTCTACGTGGCTGACGGCACCAACGACAAGGTATGGGTCCTCGAGCGCGCCAGCGGCAAGACGATCGGCAGCTTCGGGCGGAACGGCACCTACGCCGGCCAGTTCCACTGGATCAACGCGATCGTGATGGATTCGAAGGGCAACATCTTCACGGGCGAGGTCGAGGAGAACAAGCGCATCCAGAAGTTCGTGCCCGTGATGGCCAACGGCCGTCGCTAGTCTGACCGCGTCTATAGACGCATCATGAAGCTTTGCACTTCCGTACTGGCAGCGGTGCTCGTCATCGCTGCCAGTGTCACGTACGGCCAGCAGCAGATCATGCAGGGCGCCGTGTCGCCGCCGCGCGATGCGGCGCCCGGCTCGCGCACGGCCACTGGAACGGCGTCCATTCGCGGGCGCGTCTTTGCTGCGGACAGTGGACGACCTCTGCGCCGTGCGCGGATCCAGATCAACGGTCCGGGCCTTCCTTCCAACGGACAGACGACGAGCACGGACGCAGACGGTCGATACGAGATGAAGGATCTGCCCGGCGGCCGTTACACCATCAGCGTCGCGCGCAGCGGCTACCTGCGTCTCAGCTACGGCCAGCGCCGGCCATTCGAGCAGGGCAAGCCGTTCGATCTCGCCAGCGGTGAGCGCGCCGACAACGTCGACTTCACGCTGCCGCGCATGAGCCTCATCACCGGCCGGGTCCTGGACGAAGCCAACGAGGCGATCGCCGGGGTCCGCGTATGGGCCATGCGCCCGGTCTTCTTCGAAGGCCGCCGTCGCCTGGTTCCTGAAGGACAGCCGGCGATGACGGATGATGCAGGCCAATACCGACTCCTCGGTCTCACTCCCGGCGCGTACTACGTGATGGCGGACATCCGTGAAACGTGGACGGTCGTCGAGAACGGCGTCGAACGCATCATGGGTTACGCGCAGACCTACTATCCGGGGACGCCCGGGTTCACTGACGCGCGGCGAGTCATGGTCGGCGTCGGCCAGGAAGCCAGCAACACGGACTTCGCGCTCATACCCGGGCGCGCTGCAACCGTGTCGGGTACGGTGTTCGATTCGCAGGGCCACCCTGCGGGAGGGCGCGAAATTGCGCTCGGGCAGGAGTTCCGTGGACCAGGCCAGACGTTCGCGATGACCTCGACCGGTACATCCGTCGCGGCCGATGGAACTTTCCGGCTCACCGGCCTCGCGCCTGGCGATTACAAGCTGTCGGTGCGAACGACGACGGACATCGGTGGCGTGCCGGTTCCCGAAAGCGCCGGGACGGTGATCACCGTGGGTGGCATCGACATCGACAACCTGGCGCTCATCACCTCTTCGGGCTGGTCAATTGGCGGAGCAGTCGTTGCGGACACGGGCGACGCGTTGCCTGCGAACGTGCTGGCCCAGACCCGCGTCACCGCGCGGCCGCTCTCATCCGATGTTCTGCCGATAGGACCCGGACTGGGCGGGGCAAACCCGGACAACGGACGCGTGAAGGCCGACGGCACGTTCATGCTCTCTACCCTTTACGGTCCATCGCGGCTGCGCGTCCTCGGTGCCGGCGACTGGACCGTGAAGTCCATACAGCTCGATGGCCGCGACGTCACCGACGACTTCATCGAACCGCGCGGTCCCGATGCGAGTCTGCAGATTGTCCTCACAAACAAGATCAACGTCGTTGCCGGCAGCATCACCGACGCGAAAGGTGCGCCGACGAGCGATGGCACGGTGATCGTGTTCGCGGACGATGCGCAGAAATGGCAGGAGGACGCGCGCTTCGTGCAGTGGGCGCGTCCCGATCAACGCGGCACGTTCGAGATCAAAGGGCTGCCGCCAGGCGACTATCTTGCCGTCGCGCTCGATTACGTCGAGAACGGCGCCTGGAACGATCCGGAATTCCTCGAATCGATCCGCCGCTATACACAGCGCGTACGCCTCGGCGACTCCGGCTCGCAGACGCTGACGATGAAACTCGTCTCTCCGCAGTAGGAATGGCCTCCGGCGAGTTGTCGTTCCGCGTGCCGGCACGCAGTTCTGTATAAAGCCGGATCTTCAGGTCCGTCGAGCGCCATCGTACGATGGAGCCGTGCGGAACTCCGCCATTCGCTCCACCGCAATTGCTGTGCGCGAGCTTCGCGAGGCCGACATGCCATCGGCGGTAGGCGTGGTGGCGCGCGGCATGCGCGACAACCCGTTGCACATCGCCGCGTTCGGTGACGACGTGGAGCTGCGCGGCCAGCGGCTGATTCGCATGTTCACCGTCGCGCTGCCGCTCATCTTTTCCAAGGGCGTCGTCCTCGGTGCGTTCGAGGAGGACACGCTGGCCGGCATTGCCGGGATGGTCGCGCCCGGCCGTTGCCAGCCGTCGCTGAGCGAACGGCTGACGATCATGCCGCGCCTCATGCCAGCCGTGGGCAGCCGGTCGCTGACGCGCATGGGCCGGTGGATGGCCGTCTGGGCGCAGCACGATCCGGAGAAGCCGCACTGGCATCTGGGGCCCGTGGCCGTTGACGCACATCTGCAGGGGACCGGCATCGGCACGCTGTTGATGAAGGAGTACTGCGCGCGCCTCGACCGTGCGCACGCCGCCGGCTATCTGGAGACGGATAAAGCGTCGAACGTGGCGTTCTACGGGAAGTTCGGCTTCGAGACGATCGCGTCAGCGCCGGTGCTGAATACACCGAACTGGTTCATGAAGCGGCCGGCTCGCTAGCTGCCGGCCTTCTCGACGTCGCGCCCGGCGCCCGATTCGAGCATGCGGCGAGTGCGCGCGTCCAGCGCATTGGCCGCACCTTCCAGAATATCGAGCTTTACGTCGATGAGCATCTGCCCGTCGCGCGCCGAGGCGAGCTCGCGCGCCGTCACGTCGAGCTGTTCGCGAAGATCGGCGGCGATGAGGCGGCGTTTGTCGCGTTCCTCGGCGAGCCTGGCGCGCAGCTTCGTAATAATCTGCGCGCGCTTCTGGTCGTGCTGCGCGATGCGTGCCTGCAGCTGCTCGATGTGCCGGGCATGGCGCACGACATCTTTCTCACGCGCCACGAGCGCCTTCTGCGCGGCAGAGGCGCGCTGCTCGGCGGCGTCGGCCTTTGCCTTCCAGCGAACGACGCTGCCGCGTGCTTTGCGCAGCAGCGCCCGCATCTGCGCCAGCATTGCGCGGGTGCGCGCCAGTTCCTCGGCAATCGATGCAGCACGCTCCGCGGTGACGGGGATGTAACGGCGAAGGGAGCTAAACACGCTGCGATATACTACAGCGCCTTTGACGAACGTCCCGCCGGCGCCATCACTTGCCGTCCGTATTTCACGCCTCGAGCAACTGTTCGACACCGCTGAGTCGGCCGAGCGCATCCCGTTCGACGTGCTGCTCGACGACCTGCGAGTCGTGACGGCGCAACTGCGCGAGGAAGCGCGCCGCATCGGCAGGGTCATTGACGGCGCGGCGAAGATGACCGGCGACGGTCATGTCCAGCTGCGCACGATCGAGAAGCGCCTGTGAGCACCCAGCCGGCGCTGTCGATCGTCGTCACGGGCAGGAACGACGACTACGGCGGCGATTTCATCAGCCGTTTCACCGCGACCGTCCGCTTCAACCTTTCCGCGCTGTCTGATCGCGGCGTTGCCGCGGAGATGCTGCTGGTCGAGTGGAAGCCGGCACACGGACGGCCGTTGCTGCTCGATATCGCGCAGGACGCGCTTCCGCCGGCGCTGCGGACCCACATCCGCTCGTGCATCGTCGACCCGCAGTATCACGACGCCTGCACGTTGAATCCGCAACTTGCCTATCTCGAGTACATCGCGAAGAACGTCGGCGTCCGTCGGGCGCGCGGCCGGACGGTGCTCGCGACCAATACCGACATCTTTCTGGGACGCGGGATCGTGGACGCCATCGCAACGTCGAGTCTCGAGGACGGCATCGTCTACCGTGCGGCGCGGGTCGATCTCGCGCTGGGCCCGGATCTGGCGGCGCAGAGCTGGGACACCCTCGAGCAGGAAGCCGCGCACGCGAAGCGGCGCCGCCTGCGGCCGCCGCTCTTCGCCGGTGGCACGGGAGACTTCATCCTGCTCGATCGCGACAGCTGGCACGCGCTCAGGGGGTTCAACGAGGTGTACCGCGCCGCGCGCGTCGGCATCGATCGCAATTTCCTGACGAAGGCGTACGGGTGCGGGCATCGCATCGCCGATATCGGATCGCCCGTGTACCACGTCGAGCATCGCGGCAGCTACCGCTCGTCGCGCGCGATGACCGGCGATGACGCGGAGCGCGCCTGGGGCAAGCGGGAATGGCCGTATCGTTCGGTCGCCTACGAAAATGCCGACAACTGGGGATTGCGCGATGCACCGGAGCGGCAGCTCCGTCCTGGAGCCACCTACCTCGCGTTCGATTGGTGTGCGGTCCCGCCTGTCGTGGACCTGCGCCGCGTGGTGCTGCCGCTGCGCCGGTTCGATCCGCAGCGCTCGGGCGCCTAAACCGCGAACGTCGCGTAATACCACGCGACCATTTCCTGGATACCCTCGCGCAGCGTGACGCGCGGCGCATAGTCGCCGGTGAGCGCTCGCAGGCGCGTCGCGTCCGCCGACTTGCGGGCCTGACCGTCGGGTCTGTTGCGATCGAACACGATCGTTGGGAACCTGCCGGTCACGTCGCAGATGAGCTCGGTCAGCTCCGCGATCGATGTGTCCGTTTCGTATCCGAGGTTCACCGCGCCCTGCGCGTCGCTGCCGATGATGCGTAGCGTGAGTTCGGCCGCGTCCGCGCCGTGCAGGAAGTTGCGACGCTGCTCGCCGGATCCCCACACCACGAGCGGGTTCTCACCGTCGAGAATGCGCTTGACGAGCGACGGAATGACGTGGGCCTTCTCGTCCGATCGCCAGGGGTAATTGGCGCCGTACAGGTTGAACGGCCGGAGCACGGTGACCTTCATCCCGCGCTCGCACGCGAAATATCCGCCCGCCAGTTCATGCACGCGTTTCGCCCAGCCGTATCCCTGGTTGACGTTCTCGGGTCCGCGAGTGAACGCGTCGAGTTCCGGTGTCGGCACGGGTGCATCGTCGGGATATACGCATGAAGAGCTTGTGAGGACGACTTGCGGAACGCCGTGGCGCGCCGCGGCCTGCAGCGGCACGAGGCCGCACAGCACGTTGTCGACGAGCATGTCCGCGTGGTTCGCGCGGCTGTAAGCGACGCCGTAGGCGCTCCCCGCGAGGTTGATGAAGAGGTCGATCCGCCGCAACAGCTCGTCGCACGCGGCGCGGTCGCGCAGGTCTTCCTGGATGAACCGGACGTCATCGCGGACCGAATCGAGCGCCGCCAGCTCGCCGTTGGCGAGGTTGTCCACGACGGTCACGTTCGCGCCGGCTCGCACCAGTGCGGGCACGAGGTACGAACCGAAGAAGCCGCACCCACCGCCGACGAGAACATTGCGATCCGAAAGGTCGGTCATGACACCTACAGGTACGCTGGAAAGATCACGATCACCCACGCAGTTACGTTCACGAACACCATCACCGCGATCAGGTAGGCCGCGGCGATGCGCTGTCGGTCGGCGTCGAACCACCGCCGCCAGCCGGTCCACAGAAGAAACGCGATGGCGGGCATGGCGGGGAACAAATAGCGGCCCTGCGGACCGGACTGAAGGACGCCGAAATAATACGCGATAATCGCGGCGATCTGCAGCGCCGTCATCACCACCGCCAGACCGACCGCTCGACGTTCCACGACACTGTCACTCGCAAACCAAAGCACGCCAATGGCCGCCGCAACGGCCATCGCGAGCGGCACTCCGTACCACCACGCGGGCGCCGCATAGCGGAGCCAGCCGGCGGACAACCAGAACGTCGTGAACAGCGCCTCCAGAAATGACTGCAATAAGGCAATTCGACCTGTGATGCCCGCCATCGACTGGCGCGGATCGAATTGAACCCACGTCGCGGCACGCTGAACCTCCACCGGCATCACCTGGAATATGACCAGCGCGAGAACGACGACGGCCGCTATTGCCGCGCCCGCGGCGATCGCAACACGATGACGCGTCCCGGGCCGCCGAACGTCAGCAAGGAGTCGCGCGACGATCAACCCGACGGCAGCGATCAGCAGCGGCGCACCCATGCGGCGCACCAAGACCGCGAAGACCGCCGTGCCCGCGACCGCGGTTAGGCGCATCCAGGTGACCTCCTCCGTGAGCAAGATCGCCGCACTCCACCAGAACGCGGCGCCTGCCAGGTTGACGAGCGCGTCGGGTCCAGCCGTCGTCGACATCAGGACGAACTGAGGCATCAGGGCGACGGCGGCTGTGACCACGACGGCCGAGAACTCATCGAGGATTACCTTCGTGCCGCGCCAGATGCCGGCGAGTAAGAGCAGGGACAGGATCGCCGACAGGATGCGCATCACATACATCTGCGGCAGCACGCTGTCGACGCTTGTGGCACGGAAGAGCGCTGCCATCGAGCGGTAATACAGCCGCGAGCCGCCGCTCGGCGGACCGAAATATTCGCGGACGATTTGCGCGGGGCCAGCTGCAAAGGTCGTCGGAACGGGCTCCGGCGTCGGACGTCCGTAGTGCGTCCACCACCCGTACTGCGCCATGGACGAGACGATGTCACGCTCGGCGGAGGGTTCGAGCACGTTGACGAGGAAGTCGGGGCCGTACGCGAGCACCTGCCGCACGCTCATCACGTGTTGCGGTTCGTCGGGATTCTGCCAGGGCGGGATGATGGCAAGCGCCGCGAGCGTCTGCGCCGTGAAGCACGCCACGATGAGCAGCAGCGCCGATCGACGCGATGTGATCACGGCCTCCGTCATGTCCAGCGATCGAGTTCCAATGGCATAAACGGAATTCGAGCTACGCGCGGCTGAGAAGCGATCGAATCACCGCGACCGCGATGGCGAAGCTCGCGGCCAGTGCGCCCACCGCCAGGACAAGGCGCCATCGCGCCATCCGTGAGCGCGCGCCTGCTGCGGGATCGACGTCGACGATCGTACGGAACACAGGCGTGGTCGGCTGCGCGCGGCCGCCGATCGTCAGCGAGGTGTCCTGCAGTCGCCGGTTCGTGCCCCAGAACGCCACGCCCCGCGCCTCTGAGCCAGGTGATGACGAAATGTTCAGGAGATATCTGGAACCGTGGGAGTCCGCGATCGGCGTGAAGCGGAACACGTAGCGGCCATCGTGCACCAGCTGGCCGGTCGGCACATCGCCTTCAGCCAGCGGAACCGGACGGTCATGCGCATACAGCCGGAAGCGGACGCGGCCCGCAGGCGGCGCGGAGACCGCCGCCGTGGAGAGTTCGATTCCCGACAACCCGTCTTCGTTCATCACGAACGAGTAGATGATGTCGCGCGTCGGGATCATCTCGGGAAGCAGCACGCGTCCGAACCGCGACGTGTTCCGGACAGGCCCCGGCACGGCCACCGCGACCAGGGCACAAACCGTGACGAGAAGAACGGTAGGAATCCAGATAGCGCGCATGTCGGACGCTACCGTTCGTTCGAAAACGGAATCGTCTCCGACGTAAACTGCCATCCGTGATCGGTCAGCAGGTATTTCGCGAAGCCGCCGGCAAACGTCCGGTTATGGACGAAAAAGACACCGGGCCGCACTTCGGGCGCGTGGTCGAGGCGCACGCCGGCCAGCGGCCGCGACGTCTTCACGCCGAAGTGCGCCAGCACAGTAGGTGCGATATCGAGCAGCTCCACCGGCCGCTGGTCCTCCGCATATATCTTCGCGTGCGGGAACTTCACCAGCATCAGCCCGGACGAGAACACCTCGACAGCCATCGAACGCCACGTGCGGCTGTCTCCATCATTGAGGTTCGCCACGGCGGCGTCGTTGTTGTCGTAGGTCTTGTCGAGAGGCTGGTACGTCCGCGCGCCGGCATCGACCGCGAACTCGGTTCCTTGCCCATTCACTCTCGGCCGCAACAGAAAGTCCATGTCGCCATGATCCGAGTGCACGATGATGAGCGCGTCGTCGAGCCGGCCGAGCCGCGCCAGCTCGCGCACGAGCCGCTCGATCATCAGGTTCGCGCACGCGACGTGTCCCCAATAGGTCGGCGGATCGTAGGCCGGCATCGGCTGAAATTCGCACCGCTCGTTCATGATGAAGAGCGGATGCGGAATCAGCGCGTGATAGTAGACGTATTGGCCATGTGCGGGGCGACTCGCCTCGTCGGCGAGCATCTGATCGAACAGCTTCAGGTTGAAATATTGTGACGGCAGCGCGCTGACAGCCGCCGGCCTCGCGGTCACCGGCGCCACACCCGCGCGCGCCAACAGCGCGGCAAATGCCGCCGTTGCCGAAAACCCGGCGGTCGCCTCCTCCTGCGCCGCAGCGCCAGCCGCATGCGCGTTCAAGTAACGGCGCGCCGACGCGGGCAGCAGCCGTTGCGCCCACAGATCAACGATGGTGCGGCGCGCGATGGTAGTCTGCGCGCCCTGCTGGAGGTCGGCGCCCACCAGACAGCGCGCCTGATAGTCAGCGCACGCCCACGATTGATAGCCGTAGACCCAGACGCCGACACCCGCGTCCGCGAGGTCCTTCCACATCCCGTGGTCAATCGCCTTCGCACGCCAGTCGTCAACAGACGATCCGGCGATCGGTAGTTGTCCGTCGAGCAGCGCCGGCTCGGATGAGGAGGTGCGCGGGAAGTTCGTGTTGAACCGGCTGAAATACGTGAACCCGGGATACCGCTGCGCAGCCGTAGCGCCGGCCGAGTACGCAAACGATTCGCTCAAGTAGTTGTCGAGGAGGATGTGGTAGACGTTCCCCGGCGCCTGCGTACCGGGATCGTGTACCGGCGCATCACGACGGGCGGCACGGAGCACCTCTTCGCGCTTCAGCGTGCGCACAAACGACGCGTGCGCCCACATCCCCTGCATCAACAGGACGCCACCCACGACCGCGGCAACCGTCTGCAGCGGACGGGATGGCGCGACAATCGCCAACCCGATGACGAGCGCGACGAGCGCCACGTCGATCGCCACCGCCGCCGGAAGGCTGACGCCGTGCCGCGCGGCGAACGTACCGAGTACGTCCAGCAACAGAATGGACCAGGGGAGCGCGAACCAGATTCTACCGATCGCGCGCTCGCGACTCGCCGTGGCAATCGCGAGGCCGATCGCCCACAGTGCGATGCCGGCATGCAGGAAGTCGTGCATCAACGCCGGGTCGTAGCGCAGGTCCTGGCGGTTGCGGATGACGACGGCGTTGAGCGGGATGAGGATAAGAACGACGGGGGCAAACAGCGCGCTCGCCGCATCGCGCGCGATCTCGCGGCAGCGGGAACGGGCGGCCGTCATCACCGAGCGTCAGTATCGTGCGGGACGTCGGGGCGCCGGCCAAACCACGCGCGGATGCGCTGCCAGCCGGAGCGCAGCATGACGAGCGCGCCGAAGATGCCGCCGAGCACGAGCTGCATCAGCATGCTGCCCGAGCCAGGGTCGACATACGCCTCGACCGGCCGCTCGAACACCAATACCCATGCGACGATCGCCGACCCCATGACTACTGAGGTTGGGATCCAACGCTTCACCGTGTCGAAAACCATATGAGCACCCGCTCGCTGCCCGGGAGGAGTTCCTGACGTACCATGCGCGCGCGTCCCCGCAGCAGCGCGACGAAGTTCTCCAGAGTATAGGAGGCGAACATGTCGTCGCGCCCGGAAAACAGCTGGCGCGCCCGCGTATCTGTGCGCGGGACGAATCCGATCACCCCGTCGGGCGCGATGGCCGTCAGCAATTCGATGATTTCGCCAAGCGGCGCGTTGCGTGCTGCGAGGTGATGCACAACCGCAATGGCCAGCAATGCGTCCCCGGCGCCACGGTCCAGCAGGTTGTCGCGCTCGCGCTCCTGCCACCCCTGCGTTGGCGTTGGATTCAGCAGATCGACGAGCAGCGTCTGCAGCTGGAGCTGCTTGTCCCGAGCGCGCGCGAATGCCTTGTTGGCTGCGCCCGCGTCGGAGTCGACCCCCACGACATAGCCAGCGCCGGCTCCAAGCGCGACCTCGCTGTACCGGCCGGCGTTGCAACCGAGATCCCAGAGCAGCCGCGGCTGCACATGCTCGACGAATTGCGAGACGAACGACGAAATCGCGGCGATTTCGCCCTCCGGCACCGTCTCATCGTAGCGGCCCCACGTCGTCGATCCGATGCCTTTCGGCTGCAGGCGCGCGATCCATCGCCGCAGCGACGACCACATTTCGCGCAGCGCGGCACGAGAGAGATGGCCCCTGCGCACCCGCTCGTCCGTCGACGCGGTAGCGGCGCGCCGTTGCAAACGCTCGGGCAGCACCACGTTGACGAGCACGCTCCACCGCAGCTTGTCTTTCAGCCGCAGCATTCTGACCACAGCCTCGCCGCCGATCCCATCGGGCCGCCCGCGATACCACGGCTGATATTCGATGCCTACCAGGCTCCGGAGCAGCAACGGGTGAAGGAACTGCTCGCAGAACTGGCGATGCGCGCTCCAGAGCTCGCCGTCGCGATACGGTCGGAACGACAGATGGTCGATGAACACCGGCCGCGCGCCGACGAACTGCACGTTATAGGCGCTGGCGTCGGTCAGCATGATGCCGGCATCGAGCGCCCGCAGCTGCACGTCAAGGTGCAACAACGCCGCCGCTTGCAGTGCGAGGAACGGCCACTCGTAGGGATACGAGATGAATGGCAGGCGTGGATGTTCCAGGACCAGCCGGACATCGGGGCGGCCGGCCATGGACGTCGCGATCTCCTGCTCCGCAAGCAACAGGCCGTCGGCGATCAACGCATCGAGGAGGCCGGTCGCGCGAACCGCGCGCGCGTTATCGAGTCCGTACGCGGTGACGGCGCGGCGGATGCGTCCGTCCTCCTGAAAGACGAAGCCGCTTGGATCGCGAAAGGAGGCAGGATGCCGCACCTCGTCGCGAGAGGTCATCTCTGTTGGCAACGAAACGCGCCGATTCTAGCAGGAAACGGCGGACGGCCTGTCGGCGTGAGCGGTCTGCGGGCCTAAGGCGCCTGCGGCGAGCGCGACAGCGGCGCGAGATGTGGCGCGGCGGGCGCGCCTTCGCTCTGCGCCCGCTGCGGCGTGAGCGATACTTCGGCAGCCTCGCCGTATCTGACTTCGACGGCCTGGCGGCTCTCGCCGTTCGCATCCCTGACCACGATCTCGCGCGTGCCGATCGGCACCTGAACCGGCGCGAGCGGCGCCACGCCGACGCGATCGCCTTCGACGAACACCTCGGCACCCGGCGTGGTGGTGATGCGCACCTCGGAAGACGGCAGCGTCACGGTGTAGGGTTGCACGAGCCCCGGGCGAATCGTCATCGTCATCGCGGACCGATAGCGGAACCGATCGCTGACGAATTCCATGCGATGTTTGCCGCTCGGCAGCAGGAGCTGTCCGTCTTCGGTCGTGCCAATGCGCTTGCCGTCGGCATAGACCTCCATCGGAATGCGGGCAAAGGCGGCGACGAAACCAGGGCCCGTCTCGGCCTTCGCGTCAGCCACGACCGGCGCAGGATCGCTCGCGACCGTATTCGTTTTCGCGCTGACCACATCCGGACGAGGAATGGCGCGTTCCGCGGCGTTGAGCGCGCGTCGCGTGACGACGGGCGCTGCAGCCGCCGCCTCCTTCGCGACATTCTTGGCCGTCTCACCCGCAGTGTCGACGAACGCTGACGATGTCCTGGCGGCGGTCTTGACGGCGCGCGGCAGGTAGAGAGCGCCGGTGACGATGACGAGCAGGATCAGCGCGGCCGTCGCGACGTAATCCCAGCGGATGCCCTTCAGCGCCGTTCGTGACACGTCGGCCATCGACGGCTCGTCATCCGCCTCGGGCACAGCGAACATCGTTGGCAACGCTTGAACGTGTCCTGCGGCCATCTGCGCGGCGGCTTCGGCGCGCAACCTGGCAATCTCACTCCCCAGGCGTTGGTCGGCCTCAGCGCGAATACGGGCCGTCTCTTCGGCCAGCGCGGCTTCCGCGGCAGCACGCGCAGCGAGCGCAGCTTGCGTGCGGATACGGTCGGCGTCCGCATTCTTTTCCTGCTCCGCATGCTGGAGCTGCTGCTCCGCGTGGCTCATGGCGTCGGCCAACTGCGCCTCGAGCCTCGCCTTTGTCTCGGCTGTCGCACGCGCGACCTGCTCCTCGATCTCGGCGTCGCTCTCGGCGCGCGCCCTGGCCACGGTGTCCTTCAGCATGGCCTCGGCCTCGAGCCTGACGCGCTGCACTTCGTCCTCGGCCATCCTGGCGCGCGCGGCGGCGGCTTCGACAACGCGGCGCGCTTCCTCGATGGCGGCGGCCTTCGCAGCTTCCGCGGCCGCCTTGGCGGCGTGTGCCTCCTTGCGCGCGGCGGCCCTGGCGGCATCGGCTTCCTCGCGTGCCGCAGCTCTGGCGGCATCGGCCTCTTCGCGCGCAGCCGCCTTGGCGGCATCGGCCTCCTCGCGCGCAGCGGCTCTGGCCGCGGCTGCCTCTTCGCGCGCGGCGACCTTGGCGGCGTCGGCCTCCTCGCGGGCAGCGGCTTTGGCCGCGGCCGCCTCTTCGCGCGCAGCGACTTTGGCGGCGTCGGCCTCCTCGCGGGCGGCGGCTTTGGCGGCGTCGGCTTCCTCACGCGCAGCGGCCTTGGCCGCGGCCGCCTCCTCGTGCGCGGCGGCCTTGGCCGCCTCGGCTTCCGCGCGTGCGCGCGCGATGCGCTCGTCACGATCGCGGTCGGCATCGGCTTGCGCGACGTCCAGCTTCGACGCCAGCAGGTGCTCCGCGTCGCTGCGGACGCGGTGCAGTTCGGCGGCGAGCTGCTCCTCGGCCTCGCGACGCACCCGCTCGAGTTCTGCAGCCAGCGCTTCACGCGCCACGGTCTCCGCGGTCGCCCGCGCTTCGACGACAGCCGCTTCGCGCTGCGCCGCCGCTTCGCGCTCGATGCGCGCAAGCTCGAGATCCCGCTGACGCGCGGCTTCCTCCTCGGCGCGTGCGATCTCGCGCGCGCGACGTTCCGCCGCTTCGGCTTCGTTCTTGACGCGGCCGACCTCGCTCGCCAGCTGCGCCTCGGCGTCCCGGCGCAGACGTTCGAGCTCCGCCGTGAGCGCCTCGCGGGCCGAGGCTTCGGCCGCAGCGCGCGCTTCGGCGACCGCCACTTCACGCTGGGCGACGGCTTCCTGCTCGATGCGCGCGAGGTCCTCGGCGCGCTGGCGCGCGGCTTCTTCTTCGACACGCGCGATCTCGCGCGCCCGCCGTTCGGAGGCCTCGGCTTCCACGCGCGCCAGTTCCTGCGCCTGTTGTTTGGCTGCCTCGGCCTGCAGCCGTTCGAGCTCCGCCTGCAACCTGAATTCGACCTCGGCTTCGATCAGTTGGACATCCGCCAGCCGGAGTTCATCGTCTTCGTCGAAATCGTCTGGCGAGGTCATAGGTGAACCACTGCTCTTGGCCGGAGCCGGATCTGGCAGGTCCTCAAGCGCGACGACGTTCCACTCCTGATCTTCAGGGCGTCCCACCGTCCGCGCCATCGCGCGAACACGCGATTCTTCGGCGGCCGCAAGGCAGGCGCCGACGTTTTTCACGAAACCGTCCTGCGCCGTGCCATCGAGCTTCGGGAGTTCGATGGCCCGCGCCTGTTGTTCTCCCGTTGCCAGCGAGCGCAAATGCGTGACGATCTTCGTCCGCTGCTCCTGCGGCACGTCGCGGCCCAGCAGCACGACGTCGGGTACCTGCTGGTTCATGGCGACGATTGCGGCATGGCTCGTCGTCACCAGGCGCAGGTCGGCGCCGAGCCTGGCGCGCAAGAGCGCCGTGAGCGGCTCGGCCTGGGCGATGTCAGGCTCGATGGCAAGAACGACAGTCATGATGAGGGTTCCATCCATGGCTTCAATTGACGTGCCGCGCAATTGCACGGAAAAACCCGTGCACGTGGGCGGGCGCGCTGACGGTTCTCGGATGGGAAATTACGGAATTGACAGCTCGGTCGCGCCGCAGCGCGCAGCGCGAAGGCGGATGCCGAACCGTGCAATCAACGCGATTCCGTCGGGCGCGTGCTTCTCGTGCGCCAGCGCCGCGACGAGCGCTACGCCGCCGACCGAATTGCCGATGAAAGTCGAGATGAAGAGCGCGACCAGCCAGTCGAGGAACGGCCGCTCGCCGCGAAAGACCACGTCGAGCGTGCCGTCCTGGCGCACGCTGCGATAGATGATTTCACCTTCCGCGAGGCTCTCCTCGAGCGCCTTCTCTTCCCGCGCTTCCGGCGATTCCTCTGTGATCGTCTTGATCGCCGTCAGTGCTGCGGAACCGAGGCGTGGCGCTCCTGAACAGTTAGCGATCTCACGCTTCCGCCGGAGCATGGAACGTGCCCTAGTGCAGCAACTCGCGCGCGGTGGCGCAGATATCGGAGATTGTGCCGTCAAGTCCGCCCCCCTGCGCGAGGTCAGGCTTGCCGCCGCCGCGGCCGGCGTAGCGCTGCGTCATGGCGCGGAGCACCGCGTTGGCGTCGATCGTCCGATCGGCTGAGCGAGCGATCACGATCGCATACGGAGCGGTCGTAGAGAACAAGGCAACCGACGCGCTGGTGAGACGCGTGATCTCAACCGCAATCGTTTTGAGCCCGTTCGCATCCCAGCCGTCGAGCGCCTCCACGACGACGCCGTTGGCCTCACGCGCGCGGGTGGCCAACCTCGCACCTTCCTGCGCCGCCAGCGATTCCTGAAATCGCTTCATCGTACGGCGTAGCTCTTTCGCCTCCGCCTGCATCCGCTCGACGGCGGCGGGCAGTTCGTGCGGAAGTACTGACAACGCTCGAACGCTTCCCGCGACCGATTCACGCAGAGAGCGGAACACGCGGAGCGCACGGCCTCCGCAGACGAAGGTCACGCGCACGCCGCCTTTGAACTTCTCGATGGCGGGCACGGCGACGACGCCTATCGCGCCGGTACGCGCGACGTGCGTTCCACCGCATGCCGAGAGATCGAAATCCGTGACGTCGATGAGGCGCAGCACGCCGCCCCGCGCCGGCTCCTTTCGCAACGGCATCGCGGCCGCCTCCTCGGCGGACGCGAAGCGGATGGCGACTGCGCGGTCCTCCCAGACAATGCGATTGGCCTCGTTCTCGGCCTGCGCGATCTGCTCCCACGACATCTCGCGCGCGAGATCGATCGTCGACAGATCCACGCCCATGTGAAAACTGGTCGTGCGGTTGTCGAAGAGGCGGTCGAAGGCGGCCGACAGCACATGCTGGCCGGTATGCTGCTGCATGTGATCGAACCGGCGGTGCCAATCAATCTCGCCGGTAACGACGCTCCCCGCCACAAGCGGCCGCGAAAGCACGTGGACGATCTCGTCGTCTGCGTCGACCACGTCGATGACATCCACCTCACTCGTCCCACCCGCCGGCATCAGTCGCCCCGCATCATGCGGCTGTCCACCGGACGTTGGATAAAAGGCCGTGCGATCGAGCACGGCGGCCGAACGCCCGTCGTGCTCGCCGGCACGTGTGACCACGGCGTCGAATCGGCGGCAGTACGGATCGGTGTAGTAGATGCGGGAGGTCACGCCGCTTCGGCGTTCGCGGCGGGCAGGTCGAAGTAGAAAACGGCGCCGCCGGCGGGCGCGCTGCGGTAGCCGATGCGGCCGCCGAGCGAATCGACGATGCCGTAGCTGATCGACAGGCCGAGGCCCGTCCCCTGTCCGACCGGTTTCGTCGTGAAGAATGGCTGGAACAGCTTCGCTTCGTTGTCCGCGGGGATCCCCGGCCCCGTGTCCTCGACCTCGAGCAGCACGCGGCCGTCGAGATCGCGGGAGCGAATGGTGATGCGACCGGGCAGCCGGCCCGACGCCACGATCGCCTGCTCCGCGTTGACGACGAAGTTGAGGAGCACCTGCTGCAGCTCGGTGAGCACGGCGGAGACGTATTGCGACGAGCGATCCTCGACGCGCAGCTCGATCTGCTCGGATTCGAGACGGCGCTGCCGCAGCTCGGCAACGGAATTGATCACGTCGGTCAGGCGGACCGGCGCCGCTTCACCCGGCTGCTGCCGCGCGAACATCGCCAGGTTGCGAATGATGTTGCAGGCGCGGGCGCTCTCCTTCTGAATGAGGCGCAAATCGCCTTTCACCGAGTCCGGAACGTCGGCCTGCATCTGCAACAGCTCGGCAAAGCCGAGAATCGCCTGCAGCGGATTGTTGATCTCGTGCGCGACGCCGGAGACGAGCTGACCGACAGCCGCCAGCCGCTCCTGCCGGATCACCTGGCGCTGCAGCGACTGCAGCTCTTCGCGCATGCGGCGTTCCTCGCCCATCTGACCATCGAGCGCGCTGCGCGTCGTGTTGAACCGCCGCAGCATCAGGTCGAAGGCATCCTGCAGCTCCGCGAACTCGCGCGTTGGCATCGGACGCCTCTCGATCGGCGTGAAGTCGCCGGCGCCGATGCGCTGCGCGGCGGTTTCGAGGTGCGTGAGCGAATTCGCCAGACGGCGTGAGAGTCCGAAGGCGACGATCAGCCACCCGATCAGACCGAAGGCGACAATCGCGAAGCTGCGTGCCCACAACGACGCGGCACGGTTCAACGCCAGCGAGATCGGCATGCCGACAATCACCGTCCACGGCCCGTTGGCGACGCGGGCCATGCCGTACATGCGCCGCACGCCGTCGACGCCGACGCGTTCAACCGGGTTGGGCGTGCCGCTGTCGAATCGAAGGTCCACCGGCAGGACCTGGCCGACATAGCGCTCGGCGTCCACGTTTCGCGCCAGCATCCGGCCATCGCGATCGGCCACGCTGACGACCGAGCCCTGCGGCACGGGAAGCCCGTCGAGCGAGGCCTGGATCGCCTTCAAGTCCACGAAGAATCCGAGCGCGCCGACGACCTGCTGCGACTCATCGCGAACGGGATACCCCATGACGACGTAGCGCGCGCCGGAGGCGCTCATGTACAGCGGCGAGACGTATCGCCCTCCGGTGCGGAAGACTTCGTCGGCCCAGCCATGACCCGCGTCCTTCGTATCCGGATCGGGAGCGCCGGACGCTTCGGCAATCACATCGCCCGTGCGGCGCACGAGATCGATGCACGCGATCATCGCGTGGCCAGCGGTCACGCGGCGGAACAAATCTTCGGCAAGCGACGCGTTGAGCGCGCGCACCTGCGGATTCGACAGCAGGTTCTCGCCCGTCCCGTCGAGATAGCCGAGGTCGTGATCGACATACGCCGCGGTCGTATAGGCGACGAGACGTGTCTGCTCTCCGAGCTCGTTCGCGCGCTCGTGGAACGTCGTCATGCCCGACCAGATGGCCGCGGCGAGCAGCGGAACCAGGAGCAGACCGATGGCGATAGCCAGTTGTCGTTGAAGGGAAAGGGACCAGAACGACCGCATTTGTCTGTTAGGTTTTATCGGTCGAGTATGGGGTCGTCCACACCAGCTTGCGCGAACCCGGCCGCACGAAGTGTGCAACTGTCGCACCGTCCGCACGGTCGTCCGTGCGCGTCCGGGTCATAACAACTGTGCGTCAATCCGTAGTCCAGGCCGAGCGCAATTCCCTTCCGGATGATTTGCGCCTTGGTCATCGTCTGCAGCGGGGCATGAATGTGGAATGCACTGCCTTGCACACCTTTTGCGGTCGCCAGCGACGCGAGTTGCTCGAAGGCGGCGATGTACTCCGGCCGGCAGTCCGGATAACCGGAATAGTCGAGCGCGTTGACGCCGATGAAAATGTCGCTCGCGTCGAGGACTTCAGCCCAGCCGAGGGCCAGCGAGAGAAACACGGTGTTCCTGGCAGGTACGTAGGTCGATGGGATGTCCGTCGTGGAAATGGAGCGATCCTTCGGAACGGGGATATCGCTCGTCAAGGACGAACCACCGAAGGCGGACAGATTAACGTCGAGCTCGACGTGACGTTCGACGCCAAGCGCGTGCGCGACCGCGCGAGCGGCTTCGATTTCACGCGCGTGGCGCTGGCCATAGCGAATGGTCAACGCATGCAGGCGGAAGCCCTCCTCGCGGGCGATGGCGGCCGCGGTGTAGGAATCCAGTCCTCCACTGAGCAGAATGACGGCGTTAGACGCCACGCGTCGCCGGGTCCCAGATGTATTTGTGCAGTTGCAGCTGAACGCGGACCGGCAGATTGTCCTGCAGCACCCATTCGGAAAGCGTCCGCGGGTGCATCACGTCGTGCACGGGCGACAGGTGAACGGCGGCCGCACGCTCGGCGAGGTGGTATCGGGCGATGACGTCGCGCGCGTAGTCGTAGTCCGCGCGATCCTTGATGACGAACTTCACCTCGTCGTGTGGCCGCAGACGATCGAGGTTGGTCCAGTCGGTCTTCGCGGCCTCTCCGCTGCCGGGACATTTCACGTCGAGAATCGTCACGACAGCGGCGGGCACGCGCGCGGTGCTGCGATGGCCGCCGGTTTCGAGGAGGACGGTACGACCCCGATCGAGCAGCGCCTGCATCAGCGGATAGACGTCCTCCTGAAGCAGCGGCTCGCCGCCGGTCACTTCGACGAGCGGGCAAGCGATGCGGGCCACCTCCGCGAGCACATCCTCGAGGCTGCGCTTGCCGCCCTCGGTAAAGGCGTACGGCGTGTCGCACCAGGAGCAGCGAAGATCGCAGGCCGTCAGCCGCACGAACACACACGGCCGCCCCGCGTAGCTCGACTCGCCCTGTACGGAATAGAAGATCTCGTTAATCGTGAGCAATCCTCTTATTATCCGGTAAGCAATGGGCGAAGTTCGCGTCGGCACCTCTGGCTGGAATTACCCGTCAGGGAAGGGAACCTGGAACGGGTTGTTCTATCCAAAGACGCGTTCGAAGAAGGCGGGAACGGATCAGTTCGACGAACTACGGTTCTACGCCGAGCACTTCGATACGGTCGAGGTGAACACCACCTTCTACGGGCAGCCGAGGCCTGACGTTACCCGGGGGTGGGCGCAGCGGGTGCCGGCGGCCTTCGATTTCTCGCTGAAGCTGTATCAGAAGTTCACACACCCGAAGATGTTCAGGGAGGCAGCGCTCAAGACCGCGCCCCGCTCCGAGGGCGCGCTGCTCGATCTGCTCGCGCAGGCGACGCAGTCGGATATCGACGAATTTCGCGCGGGGATCGATCCGCTGGCCTCAGCGGGCAAGATGGGGGCGCTGCTCGCGCAGTTCCCGCCCAGCTTCAAGGACACGCCGCAGGCACGCGACTATCTGGCGCAACTGCTGCGCGCGTTTGCTGACTACCCGGTCGCCGTGGAGCTGCGCCATCGCGGCTGGAGCGACGCCATTGGCGACACGCTGGCGCTGCTGAACGCCTTCGGCGCCGCCTGGGTACAGATCGACGAGCCGAAGTTCCGCTTCTCGATCCGCCAGAACTATCTGCCGAACGTCAGGAGTTTTTATTACATGCGCCTGCACGGCCGCAACGCCGCGCAGTGGTGGACGCACGACAAGAGCGAGGATCGCTACAACTACCTCTACACGGCCGCGGAACTGCAGGAGTTCTCAGAAACGGCGGGCGCCGCCCGGGAACTGGTGAAGAAGTCGTATCTCTATACGAACAATCATTTCTCGTCGAAGTCCGTCGTCAACGCGGTGATGCTGAAAGCGCAGCTGGGACAATCGATTGAAGGCGAGTATCCGGAGGCGCTCGTCGAGAAGTACCCGGAGCTCGCCTCGCTCGTGGGAACCACACCGGCGCGGCCGGCTACGATTCCGGTCTCAAAGTTACTCTGACGATCCGATCCGTCACCGCCAGCTTGCGGACGACGTCCATGCCGGAAATCACCTGGCCGAACACGGTGTACTGACCGTTCCATTTCGGCTGCGCGGACAACGAGATGAACATCTGGCTGTCCGCCTCGCGCGCATCGCCGGGATGGGCCATCGACACCGAGCCGATCCTGTGCTGCCGCTTCTTGCTGAACTCGGCGACGCCAATCGACTTGCCGCTGCCGGCATCGAAGCCGCGGCCCCACCACGCCTGCTTCGTCATGTCGCGCGTCTGCGGATCGCCGAACTGCACGAGCTGATTTGGCACGATGCGCAGGATGCGCTGCCCGTTGTAGAAGTTGCGCTTGATGAGCGCGAGGATGTGATCGACGGTCTTCGGCGCTTCGTTTGGATACGTCTCCACCTCGAAGGTGCCCTTCATCGTCTCGATGACGAACACCGGTCCAGCGCCGGGTGACTTCTGCGCGGCGGCCGCAGGTGCGGGCGTGACCGGCTTCTTCGCAGCGGGGGCTTGCGCGTCCACGGATATGGCAAGGAGCAGCAGCACGGCAAGGGCAGATGTGAGGTGGCGCATCTTCATTTCCTCCGCTGAACGACTCCAATTCTTCGACAATCCGCCGCGATCGCGCAATCCCCGCAGCGCGGCCCGATGGGGCGGCACACGTTCTGTCCCCAGGTCACCAGATAAAGGTTGATGTACGGCCACCAGCGCGCATCGGTCGCGTTGTAGAGCGCCTCCTCGGTCTCGTTCGGCAGCTTCGTCCTGACCCAGCCAAGCCGGTTGGAGATGCGATGCACGTGCGTGTCGACGCAGATGTTACGCCGGCTCTTGAACGCGAGAATCATCACCAGGTTCGCGGTCTTGCGGCCGACGCCTGGCAGCATCACCAGCTCCTCGAGCGTCTCCGGCACGCGGCCGGAGAAGCGACCGAGCAGCATCTGGCAGCACGCCTTCACGTGACGCGCCTTGTTGCGATAGAAGCTCACCGGATAGATCAGCCTCTCGATCTCCTCCACAGGCAGCCTGGCCATGCTCCGCGCCGTCCGTGCGCGCTTGAACAGCCGCGTCGACGCCGCGTGGGTCGTCGCGTCCTGCGTGCGGGCGGAGAGCAGCGTGGCGATCAGGATCTGGAACGGCTCCTCGGCCTGTTCGTCGGAGATCTTCTCGACAGCGGGAAGCTCGAGACCGTTGATGGCCTGCGCCAGCACGCGCATCACCTTCTCGACAGTAGCCGACGACGGTTTACCGGCTGTTCCCACGCCGGTTCCACGCTACATTAAGAGCGTGAGAGCTCCAACAGCGCTCATCGTCTTCGCGATGGCGATCGTGCTCGCCGGATGCCGTCCACCGCTGAAGGTGAGCACGCTGCAGCTGGGAAGCAAGTTGAACGGCGACAACACCATCGCCGCGCACACGACCCGCTTCAAGCCGGACGATCACGTCTATGCCGCGGTGATCAGCGATGCAACAGGGTCGTCGACGATTACGGTGCGGTGGATGTACAACGGAATGATGGTGAGCGAGGAATCGCGGAAGGTCACCTACAAGGGCGCCGCGGCCACCGCGTTTGAATTCAAGAGCGCGAGCGCGTTTCCCGTCGGCGATTACAAGGTGAATGTTCTCGTCGACGGGATGCCGGTTGCGGACCGCGACTTCCGCGTGGAGTGAACTTAGTATCCCGGTACGCTGCCAGGCTTCAGGATGTAATGACCGTCGTCATCGGTCGTGCGATACACCTTGTGACACTCGGTGCAGGACTTGTTCAGATCCTGCACAGCCGCGAGCGTGGCGGTCGAGTCCATCGTCGGCGCGCTCAGGAGCTTGTCGATCGTGTCGATCTTCTGCAGCACGGTCTTGGTGAAATCGAGCGCATCTGTCCGCTTGTTGGCCACCCAGAAGATGCGCGCCTCGGCAATGCCCTGTTGCAGGACACCGAGGTTCTGTCTCGCCGCCGCCTGATTCCCCGCGACGATCGCCTTGACCAGCGCCTGCTGCGCGGGGCCGTCTTTTTTCATGACGCGGTCGAGCTGTTCAATACTCGGCTTCGCCTGTGCCGAGGTCACGACCGCCGCCGCCCACACAAATCCCAATAAAGCCACCGAGGAAACGAAGCGCCGCATCAACCCTCCAGAAAACAATCAGCCAGTAGTAGGACGATGGCTGGTTCGATTTTGTTCATCGGCGCGCCGCCAGATATTTGACGATCGCCGTCATCTGCTGTTCGTTGAGCCGGTCTCCGAACGGCGGCATCGTCGCGTCGAATTGCACCGCCATCGGGTCCGTAATCCAGTCGTGCAGCCACATCGCGTCATGCTTCGACCCGACATGACTGAGGTCGGGCGCGACATGTGCGCCTTCCCCGTCGATCGTGTGACACGTCGAGCAGTAGCGGCCGTAGACCGCGATGGCGTCAGCGTTCACGATCGCCGGAGGCGCGCTGACGCCCGCGCGCACCCGGCGCATGTAGGCGACGACGGCGCGTCCCTGTCCCTCCGTCGGTGAACCCGCGGGCAGGGGCCGCAGGTCCGGCGCAATCACCAGCGGATCGCGGACGTGCGCGACGAGCCACTCGGGATCGCGCCGCGCGATCGTCTCGTCGATCGGGCTGGCGGCGCCGCCTTCGCGATGGCACGTCGCACAGTGTTCGTCGTGCGCAACCTGATACCCGGCGAGCGACAGCGGCGCCCACTCGTTGATGCCGGCGGTCTTCGGCGTATCGCGCAAGCCAAGCGAGGTCAGCACCGCGACGCCGAGGAGGCCGCCGCAGAAGATCGTCAGCATCCCGAGGCGTCGCGAAGGCCGGCGTTCGTCGCGGCGATCGATGAACGGCAGGAGCAGCAACATCGTCACGACCAGGCCGGGGATGACCATGGTCGCGACCGGTTCGAACTTTCCGGGAAAGTACTTCAGCAGCTGGAAGAGGCTGAGGAAGTACCACTCGGGTCGAGGAACGTAGGTGGCGTCGGATGGATCGGCAATGGCGTCGAGCGGCGCGCGGACGGCGAAGGCGAACGCGAGCAGCGCGGCGAACACGAACGCGACGACGATCGTGTCCTTGAGTGCGTGCGCCGGATAGAACGGGTCGGCTTCGCCCTCGACGGGAGTGATCGGCCCGGAGATTCCGTGGCGCCGCATCAAGTAGATGTGCGACACCGTGAAGACGATGAGCGCCGCCGGCAGCAGGAAGACGTGCGCCGAGTACCAGCGCAGCAGCGTGAGCGCGCCGAGGCTCGCGCCGCCGCGCATGATGCCGGCGATCTGCTCGCCGACAATCGGCGTGCTGCGCGCGATGTTGATCGTGACCGTCGTCGCCCAGTACGCGCGCTGATCCCAGGGCAGCAGGTATCCGCTCAGCGCGAAGCCGAGGATGATGAGCAGCAGCACGACGCCGGTGATCCACGTCACCTCGCGCGGCCGCTTGTACGACCCGAAGATCACCACGCGCAGCATGTGGACGACGGCCGCCACGACGATGAAGCTGGCGCCGAAGAAATGCAGCCCGCGCAGCAGGCGGCCGAATGTCAGCTGCGTCATGATGAAGCGGATGCTGTCGTAGGCCGTCTCGGTCGACGGAACGTAGTACATCGACAGCACGACGCCGGTCACCAGCTGCACGCCGAGCAGGAAGAGCAGGATGCTGCCCGTGACGAACCACCAGCCGGTGCCGGGCGGCAGCGGCTCGTCGAGCAGATGCTTCCGCGCGGCGCGGTAGTTCGTGCGGTCGTCGAGCCAATCGCTAAGGAATCGCACGTGGATCGGCCTGTCGCTAGGCCTGGATGAGGACGTCGCCGTTGTCGATGCGTGTCATCAGCGACGCGAGCGGCGCGGGAGGTGGTCCGGCAATCACGGCGCCCGTCTTGTCGTAGACGCCGCCATGACAGGGACATTTCAACTGCTGTGCGCCGGCGTCCCAGCTGACGCGGCACCCCAGGTGCGTGCACGTCGAGGAGAGCGCCTTCACGCTCCCGCCCGACTTGACCAGGAAGACGACCTGCCGTTCGACGGTCTGCGTGTAGCCGTCCTGGCGGGCAACGCGCAGCGTGACCGGCGTCGGCTCGCCCTCGTTGAGCGCGTCGAGCGAACCAGCCTTCAGCCAGCTCTCCCGGCGGCGCAGAAAGCTGGGGCCGACGACGGCCCCGCCGACGACGACCGCAAGCATCCCGCCGATGACGATCTGGATTGTATTGACGGCTGCCGCAAGAAACCGGCGGCGGCTTCGCTCCTCGTGGCTCGTGCCCATTGCTTCCTGAATAATAACTGCGACGAGCAGCTTTTCACCTACGGCGCGGATGCCGCAATACTGGACGCCCAGTATTCTTGCTGTCCACCCGCGGCGCCGGGCAATTTCGTGAATCTCCCATTTGGAAACGGCTAGGCGTGCGCGGCGTGCCACGCGCTCGTTGTTTCCTTCCAGCGAAGCTCCTCAACCGTATCGAACAACGCGATGTCGGCTCTCAAGGTGGCAAGGTCACGGAAGAGGAATGCGCGATCGCGCTGCTGGTCCAGCGTGTACGCCAGCGCGCCCGGGCGGGTCGCGTTGATGCCCGTCCATTCGCGCCAGTCGCGCGGAATCGATTCGAGGTGGCCAAACCTCGCCAGCACCGCGGCCGTCGAGCGCGCGCCCCAGCCAGGCAGTCCGGGGTAGCCGTCAGCCGCGTCGCCGACGAGCGCGAGGTAATCGGGAATCGACGCGGGCGGCACGCCGAACTTTTCGATCACGCCGGCTTCGTCCCGCGTCGTCCGCCGGCGCCGATCCATCTGGACGACGCGCGTGCCGCTGACGCACTGCGCGAGGTCCTTGTCCGGCGTGCAGATGACGACGCGATCCACGCGCGGGTCGCGGGCGGCTGCCGCCGCCGCGGCCGCCAGCGCATCGTCGGCCTCGTATTCGACCATCGGCCAGACGGTGATGCCCGCCGCCGCCAGCGCCTCTTCGAGTAGCGGAAACTGCGCCAGGAGATCCGGTTCGATGCCCTCGCCGGTCTTGTAGCCCGCCCACAGGTCGTTGCGGAACGACTCGATCACGTGATCGGTCGCGACGCCAATATATTCCGCACCTCCGTTGATGAGGCCGAGCACCGACGCGACAACGCCGCGCACGGCCGCCACTTCGCGGCCATGCTCATCGCGCGCCGACGGCATCGCGTAATAGTGGCGGAACAGCTCGTACGTGCCGTCGATAAGGTGGATCTCCAGGATCAGCGAGTTCCGGATGCGGCCTTCGTATTGATGTTCTTCCGCAGCCAGTTGTCGATGAACTTGATGACCTCGTCGCTGTTCTTGTCGAGGAACATCTCGTGCATGTTGCCGTGGATGCCGACGTCCTCCAGCCGCACGAACTCGTCCTTCGCGCCCGCCTGATTCAGCCACTTCGGAATGCACGAGTCGAACACGCGGTGATACGTGCCCTCCGCGGAGATCGACAGGATGCGCATGCCGACGAAGTGCACCAGCTTGTGCGCAGGCTCGTTCTGCATGTAGCAGCCGACTTCGTCGCCGGGCCGCTCCGACGGCTCGAGGTGCGTCTTCAGTTCCGCGGGACTATTGATCGGCGGATCGAACTCGTACTTGTTCGTCGTCAGGCCCCAGGAGTTCGGGTTGGTGCGCGTGTAAGCCACCTTCGCGGTGTCTACGTTGCCGATCTGCGGACCGCCCGGTTCGATCGACACCATGCCGGCGATGAACTGCGAGCGCTTCTCGGCGACGTCGAAGCCGATGCCGCCGCCCTGCGAGTGCGTGAGCAGGATGACCGGCTTGCCGATCGCATCGAGCAACGCGATGCCCGCGGGCACGGCGAGCTTGTCCTGATTGCCGACAAACTGCATCTGGCCCCTGATGAAGTTGTCGAAGACCGGATCCCCCGGCATGCCCTTCTTGGGACTATTGCTCGGCCACTGCGTGTACTTCTTCATGCGCGGGAAGTCGCCGCCCGAGGTCGTCGGCGCAGTCCAGATTTGCCCGAGCTCCGTCGCCGTGCGCATGCCCAGCGGGCCGTCGACGCTCGGCACGTACGGCGAACGGCCGCGCGCGGGGTAATCGACCATGTAGACGACGTAGCCCTGATCGATCAGGTAGTACGCCCATCCCGGACGGCCGTCCGGCGTCTGCTGCCACACGGCGCCGGTCTGGCCGTTGCCGTGGAACATCACGATGGGGTACGGCTGCTTCACCTGCTTCGGCACCCAGAGCTCGACGTACATCGCGCCGTCCATGTACTGCTTGCCGGGCTCACCGACGTAATTGCCGCCGACGTAGAAGTGCGCCATGCGTCCGATGTTCTCGGTCGAGAAAGTCGGAATCGACGCGGGCGGCAGTGCGCTCGCCGTGACCGCGCGGCTCCCCGACTGGCCGCCAACCTTGATGCCGACCAGCAGCGCGATGACCGCCGTCAGAAGAACCGCTTTGGCTGTTCGTGTCGTCATAGATTCCCCTCTGAATTTGCGACCTCAGATCCTACTACTGCGCGGCCCGCGGCGGGTTGGTCGGCAGATAAGAGTTCCGCGACTGTCATCGGGGGATTATGCAACAGGTGTGAGGGCACCCTGCCCCGCCAGTACCGCCGCGACGTTTTTCACCGCGAGGTCCGCCATCGCCGTGCGCGTTTCGACGGTGCCGCTGCCGAGGTGCGGCACGATCATCACGTTTTCGAGCGTCAGAAGTTCCGGATAGACCTTTGGTTCTTCTTCAAAGACATCGAGCGCCGCACCGGAGATGAGCCGCGTGCGCAGCGCCCAGGCAAGCGCCTTCTCGTCCACGACCGGCCCGCGCGAGGTGTTGATAAGGTACGCGCTGCGCTTCATGCGGGCGAGCGAGGCGTGATCGATCAGGTGCCGCGTGTCCGCCGTCAACGGACAGTGCAGCGACACGATGTCGGACGTGCCGAGCAGCCGATCGAGCGGCATCGCCTCGGCATCGGGATCGTCCTTCGGCGTGCGGCTCGTGTAGGCGATGCGCATACCGAAGGCACGTCCGCGCGCCGCCACCGCGCGCCCGATCCCGCCGTAGCCGACGATGCCAAGCTGCTTGCCGCGGAGCTCCGCGCCCAGCATGAAGTCGAAGGTCCAGCCTTTCCATTCGCCGCGGCGAATCAGCCGTTCGCCTTCGCCGATGCGCCGCGTGATGCCCAGGATGAGCGCCCACGTGAGATCCGCCGTCGCGTCGGTGAGCACGCCCGGCGTGTTCGTGACGATGATGCCGCGGCCGCGCGCCGCGGCGACGTCGATGTTGTTGTAGCCGACCGCCGCGTTGGCGATGATCTTGAGGTCTTTGCCCGCGTCGATGACGTCGGCGCTCACCGCATCCGTGATCATGCTGACGATCGCCTGCTTGCCCGCGACGCGCGCGACCAGCTCGTCATGCGGCATGACGTCTACGCCGTCGCGCCGGAACCGATCGACGTCGCCGATCGATTCGAGCTTCGCGAGGACGGACGAGGGAATCTTGCCTGTGAGAAGAATCGACGGTTTCAATGACCTAACGACTTGCAGTACCCGCAGTGATTACACGCCACGGCGGGCTCGATGATACAGGGACCGGCATCGTCTGCACCGGAAGCCACGGGAAATATGCCGTGGCTCGGATGCGCGCCAAGGTTCGAGGATGCGGGGGTGCGCGGGTGCGCCGGCGCGCCCTTCACCCGCGCGATGGCCTGCCGCACGACGACGCGCAGTTCGTCTTCGGTCATTCCTGGACGTCCACGGAATCGATGATGCCGATGACCGCGGCGTCGACCGGCGCCAGCTTGCGGCCAAGTGCGTCACCGGCGGCGCGGCCTTCAATGACCACGAGCACTTTCTCCGTCACCCCCGCGCCCACCGAATCAACGGCCAGCAGCGGCGTGCCGCGAGGTGAATCGTCGACGCCGAGCGGCTGCACGAGCAGCAGCTTCGCGCCCTCGAACTTGCGATGCTTCTGCGTTGAGACGACCGTGCCGATGACGCGGGCGATCTGCATCAGTCCAGGTCCCAGTGATCCACGATGCCCACAATCCCCGCATCGGTCGGTACTTCGGTCGGAAAGAAAGGAAAGCTCGCTTCCTTGCCGCGGACGAAGAACACGGTTTCACCCACGCCGGCCCCGACCGCATCGACGGCCACGAGCGTGCGGCCGATGTTCGATCCATCCGCGGCGATCGGCTGCAGCACGAGCAGCTTGATGGCGGTGAGGTTTTCGTCCTTACGGGTGACGACGACGTCGCCGATCACCTTGGCAAGGTGCATCAGTCACCTGATGCGACTTCGACCGCGTCGACGATGCCCACGATGGCGGCATCAATGGGACAATCCTTCATTCCCGACGCCATGCGCGCGGAGCTGCCGCTGACGATGAGCACCGTCTCGCCGACGCCGGCGTCGACGGTATCCACCGCGACGAGATAGTTGCCTTCCGACTTGCCGTGCGGACCCATCGGGCGCGCGACGAGCAGCTTGTTGCTGACCAGCCGCGGATCCTTCCGCGTCGCGACAACGGTACCGACGATACGCGCCAGGATCATGTTGTGAAGACTGGAGGGTTCCTACGCTTTGGCGGCGGTCGACTTGCCGATCGGCAGCGCGTCCTCGAGGTTCGCGTGCGGGCGCGGGATGACGTGCACCGATACAAGCTCGCCGACACGGCGCGCGGCCGCAGCGCCCGCATCGGTCGCCGCCTTCACCGCCGCGACGTCGCCGCGGACGATCGCCGTCACGTAGCCGGCGCCAATCTTCTCCCAGCCGACCAGCGTGACCTTCGCGGCCTTCACCATGGCGTCGGCCGCCTCGATCATGGCGACCAGGCCCTTGGTTTCGACCATTCCGAGCGCCTCACCCATTTGTTCCCTCAATCTCTGAGATTCTTGACTGCGTCCGCGATCAGTGCGGTAAGTTCGCCGTATGTTAGCCGAATTTCCCCGTCACGTCGCGCCTGCCCGAGCGCGCTCGTGACGTCGGGAACGAGGCGATCCGTCGCCGATTCTGGTGCTTCGAGGATCTGACAGAGTGCCTGATCGAGTCCGGCTTCGGCGGGATCCGCGCAGACCGGCGCGGGCGAGGCGATGCCGTACATGCCGCGCAGCCCCTGCAGCCGCTCGACCTCCTCGCGCGACAACAGGTGCTCGCGGCCAAGCAGCCGCGCGACGAGACTGATCTTGGCGAAATGCTCGATCGTCTCCATCTTGAAGTGCGCGTTGAAAACGCTGCTGCCGCACGTCACCGCGCCGTGGTTGGCCAGCAGCATGCCGTCGTGCGCCTTGATGTACTTGCGCACGGCCTCCGGCAGCTCCGCGGTGGACGGCGTGCCGTACTCGGCGATGGGAATGCTGCCGAGCGTGGTCACGACCTCCGCGAGCACCGCGCGCGTGAGCGGAATGCCCGCGACGGCAAACCCGGTCGCCGTCGGCGGATGCGCGTGCACGACCGCGTTGACATCCGGCCGGTTGCGATAGATCTCGAGGTGCATCGGCAGCTCGGACGAAGGATCGCGATCGCCCGTCAGCTTCTTCCCATCGTAGTCCACGACGACCATCATGTCCGGCGTCATGAACCCTTTCGACACGCTCTTCGGCGTCGTGATCAGACGCCTGTCGTCCAGCCGCGCGCTGATGTTGCCGTCGTTGCTGGCGACAAAGCCGCTCGCGTACAGACGACGGCCGACTTCGACGATGTCGGCGCGGATCTGTTCGTCAGCACGCGTACTCAAATTCGAGCAACCTTCACTGATGACGAGCCACAGAGACTCAAAGACGCAGAGACTCTCTTGTACGCATCAGCCTCTGCTCTCTGAGGCTTACGAGCGAAATTCGCTTCTGCACTTCTCAGAGCAGAAATACTCTCCCCGGTCGGAAATCGCAGTTTCTGGTGAGACGTAGGTCCCACAGACCGGATCGCGCACGAGTTTCATCGCCGGCGGCTCGCGCGACGCCGTCGTCCGGCGCACGCCCCCCGCGATCGTCATGACGCTCCCCGCGATGCGCCACACGGCGCGAATGACGAGGAACAGGACGATCAGCTCGAGAAGGGCGCGGAGCACCGGAAACCACCGGACTCAATTGTCCTATATCTGCTGCAGATAACCAGGATCGGTCACCCCATCACACAAGGTTTCGAGCATGCACGTGGATTTGGCGCTGGGCGGACAGGTCTCGCTCTCACCGGCGCCCCACGTCTCGCGTGAGCCCGTCGGCATGCTGACTGTGCCGCTCGTCACCTCGCTGACGCAGGGATGAGCGATTGGCTGGGCGAGGTGCCCGTACGATCGGCATTGGGCCGAGCGCTATCCCAAACGCGCCGCGCTGATGGCGGCCGCCGGGCCGTGTGGAAACTTTCTGATTGCATTCGGCGCGTTCGTCATCCTGCGAGCAGGCTCGTCGTCTGGATGGTTTGTCGCGCCCGAGTCGGTTTCACTCGATTCGATCGTCGTGCTGGCGAAGGGACCGAGCTACGTCACGGATCGGCTTTTCTCGCTGGTCCTGCGCATCGTCTACCCCGACGCGTGGTATTCCTGACCGCCTGCTGTTCCGCGAGCCTTGTCTTCGGCCCTTTCGCTGCAGCGTCCCTAGCCGCCCGAGGGGGCCGGCGGCGGTGCGGGCGCCGCGCCGCGGCCGCCGGTTTCGGTCGCGGCAATGCCCTGCAGCCCCTGCTGCGCGGCCTGCGCTTCCGGCGTGCCGGGCGCCAGCTCCACGACCTGTTGCCATGCGACCTTGGCGGCGGCGAAATCGCGCTTGCCGAAGGCGAGCACGATGCCCTTGTTGAACAGCGTCTTGGCGTGCTTCGGATTGATCTTCAGCGAATTCTCGAACTGCTTCAGCGCATCGTCGGTGCGGCCCGAGTAGTAGTAGCTGACGCCAAGATCGGTGCTCGCGTCCGGATTCTTCGGATCGAGCTGGACACCCTGCTCGTACCACTTCACGGCATCGGGATAGCGCTCGGCGTCGAAGTACGTGTTTCCGAGCTGGATGTATGCGCCGGCGTTTTTCGGATCGCTCTTGATGATCGTCTGCAGGCTCTGGACCTTCCCCTCATCGAGCGGCGGCGGCGTACGCGGAGCGGCGGCCTGGTCGCCCGCGGGCGCTGGCGACGCTGCGGCCTGCTGCAGCTGCACGGGCGTCGCGGCGCGTTTGCCCGCCTGCTGGGAACCGATCACCCAGCCGAGCATGACGCCGAACAGAATGCCGCAGATGCCGAGGAAGATCGAATCGGAACGCATTGCGATGGCTACAGTCTAACTCCCAATTTCCAACTTCCAACTCCCAAGCAGCGTCTGCGGCGAAGCATTACAGCGCCAGCACGTCCAGATATTCGCGCACGCTCTGCGCCAGGCCGACGAAAATCGCGTAGCTGACAAGGGCGTGGCCGATCGAGACTTCGTCGAGATGCGGCAGCCGGCGGAACAGCACGAGGTTGTCGAGATCGAGATCATGGCCGGCGTTGACGCCGAGGCCGAGCGAATGCGCGAGCTCCGCCGCGCGCGTGTAGAGCGCGAACGACTCCCGCGCGTGCGGCTCGTCGCGCTCGAACGCCCGCGCGAACGGCTCGGTATAGAGCTCCACGCGGTCCGCGCCCATCTCGGCGGCCCAGCGTATCGGCGCCTCCTGCGGGTCGACGAACAGGCTGACGCGCACCCCGGACGCATGAAGATCGTCGACCACCTTGCGCATCACGGCGTGCGGCGTATCGGCGGACCAACCCGCCTGGCTCGTAATCTCGCCGGGCTTGACCGGCACGAGCGTGCACTGGTCCGGCGCGACCGCGTGCACCAGTTCCAACAGGTCCTCACGCGGGTCGCCTTCGATGTTGAACTCGACGCGCCCCTTCATCGGCTGCAGAAAGCTGGCGATGTCGTGCACGTCCGCCTTCGTGATGTGGCGGGCATCGGGTCGCGGATGCACGGTGATGCCCGGCGCCCCGGCTTCGAGACAGACTTTCACCGCCTCGAGCACGGAGGGCACCGTGCCGCCGCGCGAGTTGCGAACCGTTGCGACTTTGTTGACGTTGACTGAGAGTCTAGCCAAATCCCAAAACCCAAATCCCAAGACCCAAATCCCAACGCTTGGGATTTGGGATTTGGAGCTTGGGATTTGGGATTTTACACGGACACGGTTAAGTGCCGTTTCACCGCGTCAGCGATCTCGTTCGCCCACGTGGCGATCTCTTGCTGGTCCTGCCCTTCGATCATGATGCGCAGCAGCGGCTCGGTTCCGGAGTAGCGCACCAGCAGGCGGCCGTTGCCCCCGAGCCGCGACTCGACCGCCGACATCACCTTCGCGACCTCCGGGACCTTCTTCAGATCGACTTTGCGCTCCACGCGCACGTTGACCAGCACCTGCGGATACGTCGTCAGCTCTGATGCGAGATCCGCGAGCGTCCTCCCTGTCGTCCCGATTGTCCGGAGTACATTCAGCGAAGTCGCCAACCCGTCGCCGGTGAACAGGTACTCGGAGAAGATGACGTGGCCCGATTGTTCGCCGCCGAGCGCCAGGTCGCGGCGAATCATCTCCTCCATCACGTACTTGTCGCCGACCGGGCAGCGCACCATCTCGATGCCGGCGTTGCGCAGCGCGATCTCGAGGCCGATATTGCTCATCACCGTCGCCACCAGCGCGCCGCCCTTCAGCCGTCCTTCGCGCTTCATCTGTTTGCCGCACATCAGCATCACGGCGTCCCCGTCGACCACCTTGCCGTCCCCGTCGATGAAGATGGCGCGGTCGCCATCGCCGTCGAAGGCGATGCCGAGCGGATATTTTCCGTCGACGACGAGCTGCGCCAGCCGCTCGGGCGCGGTGGACCCGCATTTCAGGTTGATATTGCGGCCGTCGGGTTCGCAGCCGATGCAGCGCACCTCGAAGCCAAGCTCCTGAAACAACCGCGGCGCAATCGTGGTGGTCGCGCCGTTGGCGCAATCGACGGCGAGGCGCATGCCACGCACCGCTTCGACGTTGGGAAGAATCGCGCGCAGATGCGAGAGGTACTCGGCGCGATAGTCGACCTGCTCGACGTCAGGCGCATCCCCCGCCGGCACGTGCCATGACGCGTCCGCGATGATCGCCTCGACCTGCTGTTCGAGCTCCTCGGTGAACTTCTCGCCCGCCCCCGAGAACACCTTGATGCCGTTGTCCTCGAACGGATTGTGCGACGCCGAAATGACGACGCCGGCGGTATATCCCATGCGCGGCGTCAGGTAGGCGATCGCCGGCGTCGGAATGATCCCGGCACCGGTCAGCGTTCCACCCTGGCTGCTGATGCCGAACGCCAGCTCGCGTTCGATCCAGCCGCCCGATTCGCGCGTGTCACGACCGGAGAGAAAACGCGCGGACTTGCCGTGACCCAACGCGCGCGTCAGCGCGGCGCCGAGACGCCGGATCGTCGGCGGATCGAGCGGGTAGCCGCCCGCCTTTCCGCGCACGCCGTCAGTACCGAACAAGCGACTCATCGAATTCGCACCTTCACCTGCGGTGGTTCGAGGCGAACGACACCCACGCGCCCTGGCGCGACGACCGTGACGGGCAGCTCGAACTCGCCGGGCTTCAAACCTTCCACGTCGACGCTGGCGTCGAACATGCCGCTGTCGCTCGTCATCGCTTCGCGCGGACCGCGAACCCACGCCGTGACACGCGCCGGCAGGACCTGAACGCGGCCCTGGGCATTGTGCAGCTTCACAGCGATGTCGCCGACCGACCATTCGACGGGCGCCGGCGCCACAACGACAGCCACGAGAGCCATCTGGGGTGTGCGGAGCCGCAGCGACGGATCCGCGACGCCAATGTTCACCATCTCGGTAACTGGCGCGCTTGCACCAGCAACGGTCACGGGCTCGGTAATCGCCTGCGTCATCCTGGCGAGCGCGGTCACAGGCCCGAGCACTTCGACCGTCGACGGCTCTGCAGTTACTGTGCCGACCACGAAGCCGTCGGCAGGATCGCCCTCGACCGTCGGCACGACCGGGACGGTCTTGCTGCCCGACGGCTCGAACATCATCGACACCGTGGACGGATTCACCTGCACCACGTCGACGTTGAACGGCGTCCGCACATCGTCACCGCCGAGGTGAAAGAGCCGCTGGCCGGCGCGAGCCGACCGCAGATCGAGGACGGCGACGAGCTCGCCCGCGGCAATGCGATTGAGGGCGCCCGACGATCCGCGGACGCGCACGTCCACGACGTTTGGCGGATCGCCGACCACCTCGAGCTGCGCTGGAAGATTCGTGAATTCGAGCGGAATGCGGAGCGAGCGCTCGACCGTCTGCTCGCCGGAGACCGCCATCCAGAGGAGCGCGGCCAGCGCAATCGACACGAACTTCAACCCGAGGTGGTGTCGGAAGCTGATGTACGCCATCAGGCCAGCGAGCTCCGCGGCTCCTCGGCGCGGCGCGCGCGGCGCCGTTTCGCGCCGAGCAGTGTCGCCAGCCGCGACCGCAGCTGCGGACCCGTGAAGCCGCGCTCGAGATCGCCGCCAATCGCCAGCGAGATCATGCCGGTCTCTTCCGACACGACAATTGCGATCGCATCGTTTTCTTCCGTGAGCCCCAGCGCCGCGCGATGCCGCGTCCCGAGATCGCGGCTGACGCGGGGATTGACCGACAGCGGCAGGAAGCAGGCGGCCGCCGCCAGCCGGTCGCCCTGGATGATCACCGCGCCATCATGCAGCGGCGAGTCGGGTTGAAAGATGCTGGCCAGCAGGTCGTAGGTGATCATGGCGTCGAGCGGGATGCCGCCCTCGATGTAGTTGCGGAGGCCGATCTGCCGCTCGAGGACGATGATCGCGCCGGTGCGCCGTGCAGCGAGGTTGGTCGCCGCCGTCACCAGCTCCTCAATCGTTTCATCCGCCTGCTCGGCGCGCTCGAAGTAGCGGAAGAACGGCGCACGTCCGAAGTGCGCCAGCGCGCGGCGGATGTCCGCCTGGAACAGCACGATGATGGCGAACACGACGTAGGCCGCGAGGTTGCGGATCACCCAGTTGACGGTTTCCAGCTGCAGCCACTGCGACAGGAAATACAGCAGCAGGAGGAAGCCGCCGCTCAGCGCCATCTGCACGGCACGCGTGCCGCGAATCAGCAGCAGCAGCTCGTAGAGCAGCACCGCGACGATCGCGATGTCGAGCGCATCCGCCCATCCGATATCAGGACGCCGCAGGATTGTGGTGAGCCAGTCCATGAACCGACGCGATAATACCGCCGAAACGCGTCCTGCCCGAACTACGCGCGCTTGCTGAACGTCAGGTCCATCGTGTCGAAATGCGTGTGCCGGCCGGTGACCGCGAACCCGAGCTGTTCGAGGGTCTCGATGACCTGCCGGTCGCGCGGCGAGTCCTCGCTCGCCTCGATGTGCAGCTCGCGCATCTCGGCGCGCTGCAGCGTCCGCATGCCGCCCCGGACGATCGCTCCGGCCAGGTGCGGAACGTCGATCTTGATGTAGTTCGGACAGGGCAGCTGGTACTCGTCCATCAGCTGGTCGATGGTCACGATGAGCGCTGCCTGACGGCCGGGCTGCGGGTCGCGTTTCTTCCCTTTGAAGCTGAACGAACGCGCGGGATCGAACTGTGAAATCTGCATGTGGCCGAGCGTCTTTTCCTCGCCCAGGCCGAGGAGCAGGCAGTCGATGCGCTCTTCGAGGCCGTTCAACTCGCAGTTCGCCGTCAGCAGGAAATAGTTGACTGCTGCCGGCTCGAAGGCGGTGACGCTGATGTCACCGCGCTGCGCCGCGTAGAGCGAGTAGACGCCGACGTTCGCGCCGATGTCCCAGAAGACACTCTGCGGCTTGAACGAATCGATCCACGTGATGGTCTCGGGCTGTTTCGTCAGCGTGGCGATGGCGCGCTGCGCCGTGCTGAGGCCGAGCAGCGTGAACGCCAGGCGGCCGCGCGGTGTCTCGACGTGGAACGGTTCGCCGATCAGGCCGAGCGTCAGCGCGCTCTGCACCTTGGCGCGCACGGGCGGCGGCAGCAGGCGAAGCGTCCGCCGGATCCGTTTCGTCTCAGCGTGCACAATCCATTTGTAGACCGACGTTCCACCGGAAACCGCTTCATCCATAGGCGATCACACACTGTACTTCCGAATCTCGTCGGCCACGCGCGCGACCTGCAGCATCTCCGCGACCGCGTGGACGCGCACGATGTGTGCGCCCTTGAGGACCGCCGCCGTCACCGCCGCTGCAGTCGCCCAGTCGCGAGAGGCGGCCGGCAGAGAACCCTTGCCGCCGAATGGACGCGCGAGAAACGACTTCCGCGACGGGCCGACGACGATCGGACAGCCAAGCTCCGCGAACTCGTCGAGCCGCGCCAGCGCCTCGAAGCTGTGCGGCGCTTCCTTCGCGAACCCGAGGCCCGGATCGATGAGCAGGCGCGTCCTGCCAATTCCCGCACCGGCCGCAAAGGACATGCTGCCGCGCAGCTCGTCGAGCACTTCCGCGACAACGTCGCCGTAGGACGCCTGTTGATACATCTCCTGCGATCGCCCGCGCGTGTGCATCAGGATGACCGCCGCGCCGCGACGCGCGACGATGTCGGCCAGCGCCGGCTCGTAGCGGAGTCCGCTGATGTCGTTGACGATCGTCGCTCCGGCCGCCAGCGCCGCATCCGCCGTCGACGCCTTGTAGGTGTCCACCGATATCGGGATATCGACGCGCGCGTTCAGCGCCTCGACGACCGGAATGACGCGGCGATGCTCTTCGGCGCTATCGACGGCCGACGCGCCCGGCCGCGTCGACTCGCCGCCGACGTCGATGATGCCGGCGCCCTGCTCGGCCATCCGCACGCCGGCCTCGATCGCCGCATCGCGGTCGAAGCGCGCGCCGCCGTCTGAAAAGGAATCGGGCGTGACGTTGATCACGCCCATGATGACAGTACGTTCGCCGAGGGAAAGGGTGCGGCCGCCGGCCAGCGGTACGTCGAACCGGCGTCGTGGCGTCGTGCGCTTATTCCTGCGTCAGCGGACGCGGTGGAATCGGCGGAACGATGGTCGGACGTTCCTTCGCCTTCGGCGCGGTCGGGGCGATCTGCGGCGGCGCGGGTGCCGCCGGCGTCGGAACGTCGAGCGGCTCGCCGGCCACGATGCGGCGCACCTGCTCGGCATCGAGCGTCTCGTGCGCGAGCAGCGCCTCGGCCATCTCCATCAGCCGCGGCTTGTGCTGCATGAGAATTTCGTTCGCGCGGTTGAACGCCTCGGTCACGAAGCGCTTCACTTCGTGGTCGATCTTGAGCGCCGTGTCCTCGCTGTAGTCCTGGTGCTGCGCGATCTCGCGGCCGAGGAAGATCTGCTCCTCCTTCTTGCCGAAGGTGAGCGGGCCCATCGAGTCGCTCATGCCCCACTCGCACACCATCTTGCGCGCGAGATCGGTGGCGCGTTCGAGGTCGTTGCCGGCGCCGGTCGTGATGCTGCCCAGCGTGATTTCTTCCGCGATGCGGCCGCCGAGCAGGATGCAGATCTGATCGCGCAGATAGTCGCGCGAGTAGTTGTGCTTCTCGTCGATCGGCAGCATCGTCGTCAGGCCGAGCGCCATGCCGCGCGGAATGATCGTCACCTTGTGGATCGGATCGGCGTGCGGGAGCATGACGGCCAGCAGCGCGTGGCCGGACTCGTGGATGGCGGTGATGCGCTTCTCGTTCTCGCTGATGATCATCGAGCGGCGCTCGGCGCCCATCAGCACCTTGTCCTTCGCAAACTCGAAGTCGAGCATGCGAACGACCTTCTGGTTGTAGCGCGCCGCGTTGAGCGCGGCTTCGTTCACCAGGTTCGCCAGGTCGGCGCCCGAGAAGCCCGACGTGCCGCGCGCGAGCACCGCGACGTCCACGTCATCGGCCAGCGGAATCTTCTTCGTGTGAACGGCGAGGATGCCCTCGCGGCCCTTCACATCGGGACGGTTCACGACGATGCGGCGATCGAAGCGGCCGGGGCGCAGCAGCGCCGGGTCGAGCACGTCGGGACGGTTCGTCGCCGCGACGAGGATGACGCCCTCGTTGCTCTCGAAACCGTCCATCTCGACGAGCAGCTGGTTCAGCGTCTGCTCGCGTTCGTCGTGGCCGCCGCCAAGGCCGGCGCCGCGATGACGGCCGACGGCATCGATCTCGTCGATGAAGACGATGCACGGCGCGTTCTTCTTGCCCTGCTCGAACAGGTCGCGCACGCGCGAGGCACCGACGCCGACGAACATTTCGACGAAGTCGGAGCCGCTGATGGAGAAGAACGGAACGTTGGCTTCGCCGGCAACGGCGCGGGCGAGCAGAGTCTTGCCGGTTCCCGGCGGGCCCATCAAGAGGACGCCCTTGGGGATGCGGCCACCGAGCTTCTGGAATTTCTGCGGCTCGCGCAGGAACTCGATGATTTCCTGGAGCTCGTCTTTCGCTTCGTCTACGCCCGCGACGTCCTTGAACGTGACCTTCTTCTGCGCGCTCGAGGACAGCTTCGCCTTGCTCTTGCCGAAGGAGAGCGCCTTGTTGCCGCCGCTCTGCATCTGGCGCATGAAGAAGATCCAGAAGCCGATCATCAGGAGGATCGGCGCCCACGAATACAGGAGTGCCGCCCATGGGCTGGTGGTCGCTTCGCGCGCCGAGACGACGATGTTGCGATCGATCAGCTTGTTGGCGAGGCCCTCATACTGAGCGGGGGCGTAGGTGCGGAAGCTGTCGCCGGTCTTCGAGGTGTAGGTGATTTCGTTGCCGACGATCGTCGCGCTGGAAATCTGGCCGGAGTCGACCTTCGACATGAATTCGCTGAATTTCTCGGCCTTCTGGCTGGGCTGAAAACGCGTGGAAATGTTCCACACGAGTATCCCGACCAGCACCAGGACAATCCAGAACGCGAGGCTTTTCAGGGTCGAATTCAAGAACTTCCTCCCACAAACGGAGTCCCCAAGAGTATCACTTCGGCGCGGGCTTCTGCTGTATTAAGACCAGTTTCCCGCGCTTTAGTTCCACCCGTCCGCCCGGCACATCGACGCCTCCCGCGGTCCCTTCCAACGCAGCCATGGCGGCCTCCACATGGTCGAGTCCGACCTCCCGGCCGGCGGCCGCCGCCCGCAACGCCCTCAGCAGGATTCGTCTCCTCACCGGAAGCGGCTCGGCGAGCAGCGGTGCTGTTTCAATCGCCACGCCATCGGGCAGTTCTTCCATCAATAGAGCGTAACGGCGGTCCGCCAGCTCATCGAGCCACTCGGCGTCCTCCCGAACGAGCCCGGCGGCGCGCGCAATCGCCGGCCGCGTCGCCCCGTTTGCCGCACAGTCCAGCTCGGGCAGCACGACGTGGCGGATGCGATTCCGCGGATTGTCGAGATCCGCGTTCGATTCGTCCTCGATCCAGCGTTCTCCACGGGAAACGAGGTAATTTCGCAGATCCGCGCGTGCAAGATCGAGCAACGGGCGAATAACACGGCCGCGCCGCGGATGGATCCCGCCGAGACCCGTCAGTCCCGCGCCGCGAATCAGTTTGAGGACGAACGTCTCCGCCTGGTCGTCCTGCGTATGCCCAACGGCAATCCGCTGCGCGTTCAGCGCATCCGCCGCCTGCTCCATAAAGTCATATCGGATCCTGCGGGCCGCATCTTCGACTGACAGGTTTCCTGCACGCGCGTACCCTTTGACGTCATTTTTTTTCACAGTGATTCCGAGGTGCAGGCGGGCGGCGAGGTCGCGGCAGAAGGCCTCGTCCCGATCGGCAGTCGGCCGAAGCTGATGATTCAGGTGCGCGATGCCGGCCACCTCGAAACGGCCGTTTTCGCCGAGATCCAGGAGGAGGAAAAGAAGGGCGACGGAATCGGACCCGCCCGAGAGGCCGACGAGCACACGCGTGCCGGGTGGAATGAGCGCGTGGCGCTCGATGGTTTTTCGGACGCGTTGATGGAGCGCGCTGGTCAATTCCCAATTCCCAACGCCCAACTCCCAAGGAACCCCGCTCCCACGCTTCCAGCGAAGCACACCTTGGAAGTTGGAAGTTGGGCGTTGGAAGTTGGTACTGCCGGAGGGCAGACTCGAACTGCCGACCCCGCGCTTATGAGACGCGTGCTCTAACCGGCTGAGCTACTCCGGCACGAATCTCCGATTTTACACTGCCTCAACGATAGCGGCGGCGAGCAGCGGGATCAGGATCTCGTGGTGTCCGACGAGCGAAATCCCTCGTCCGTTGGTCCCGACGATGGGCCGCGTCACGACGTTCGTCTGCGGACGGTACATGCGCATGAAGTCGATGTTGACGGTGGTGAGCCCCTCGAGCGACTCGCCGCGGTTGCGCGAGAGCGCCACCGCCTTCAGGAACACCTCCGGCAGCACGACCGCGGATCCGCAATTCAGGTAGACGCCGCCGGCGAGCCGCGCGACGCACGACGTGAAGTAACGGAAGTCGCGCAGGCTGGTCTCGCCGATATCGGCGCCGGACGCCGCCGGATGCATGTGAATGATGTCTGTGCCGACCGCGACGTGCACCGTCAGCGGAACGCCCAGGCGATGCGCGGCAACAGCCAGGCTCTTATCGCCATGCTTCGGATTCTGGCGCGACAGAAATGCGGAGACGCCCTGGCCGAGTCCCTGATGCTCCGCGCGCGCGACGCGTATCGCCTCGTTCAGCAGCGTGCCCGTTTCCTCCGCCATGCCGAATTTGCCCGGCCCCAGCGCGGCGTCGACGTCTTCCGACGTCGAACCGGACAGCGCGATCTCGAAGTCGTGGATGAGACCCGCGCCGTTCATCGCCAGCGCCGACACCAGGCCGCGCTCCATCAGGTCGATCAGGATGGGCGACACGCCCGTCTTGATCACGTGCGCGCCGATCCCCCAGATGATTCCCGCGTCGCGTTTCTTCGCCGCCGCGACCGCATCGACGACGCGCCTGACATCGGCGGCCCCGAGGATGTTCGAGAGCGAATCGATCCACGTCTTGAACGACGAGCCGCGCGCGACCGGCTTCGCAAAATCGTCCGCGTGCGCCTTGCTCTTACGGGACGCGAGCGGATAGGTCTGGATGCCGGACAGGTCGAATTCTTCGTAGGAGAAAGACATGGCTGACACAGGTTATCTGATGACGGCCGGCGACGCAGCGCCCTTCGCGAACACGCGCGGCTGCCCGCTGCCGTCGGCGGCGACCGATAGGATGCTCACGCCGATGGCGGTCGCATCGTCAGCCATCGCGTAGAGAACATGGTCGTTGTCGAGCCACTCGGCCTGGTCGTCGACGCTCCTCGTCTCGGCCAGCGCCGTTTCCGCGAGCGTCGAGAGGTTCAGGACGGTGAGCCGCCAGTTGACGGGACCAATCAGCTTCTTGAAGGCGACCCGCGTCTCGTCGGGCGACAGCGACGGACATTCGACGCCCTCGTGAACGACCGTCATCCTCTTCGCGGCGATATCGCCCTCGACGAGATAGGTCGTCCCGCCCGTGCGCAGCGTCGCGAAGAAGGCGTTGCTGTCTCGCCGGAAGGTCACGCCCCAGAAGTTGAAGTCGGCCGAGCGCAGCACCTTCCCGTCGCGCATGACGGTGAACTGTTCGAGATTGGCGACGATCGATCCGTTCGCCAGGTCGAGAATCAGGGTCGCTGTCGACAGCTGCGCGTCGGCGTAGGAATGGCCGCTGATAAACGTGGTGAACGCGGCGTAGCGGCCGTCGAGCGACACACGCGCGCGCGACGGAATGCCGTCGGTGCGGATGGTGAAGAGCGGGGTGAGCTCGCTGTCGAACACCGTCGCAACGGTCTGCGCCGCGTAAAAGTGGATCTCGCGCCGTAGACAGAGACCGCGGGTGCGCGAGAAGTAGACACGCTCGCACGAGACCTGCGTCTCGCGGCGCGTGTCGACGGCATCCACCGCCGCCGTCATGATCGTCCCCACGCTCTCGGGCGCACTCATCGTCAGGGCGACGAAACGCGAAGGAGCGGGCGACGATGCAGTGGGATGCGGTGCCGTGAGCGGCAGCGTCGTGGCCGCGGCGTCAGCCGCCGATGGCGGTGGCGCATCCGCTGCTGCGGCAGCCCCTGGCACTTCGTTGGATGACTCCGCTGACGCAGGCGCCGGGACGTCGACTGTCAATGGCTGTGACCGCATTGACGGCGCTTCGGCCCGGAGCGGCGCGACGGCCGTCGGCCGCCGGCTGACGACAAGGACATAGCCGACCGCACCTGCAACACACACAGCGGTCATCAGCCAGAAGGCCGTACGTCGTGCTCGCTGCGATGCCGGCATGTCCGTCAGCCTCGCGCGACCCGCCGGATGGTGACGGCAGTGACAGTCAATACCACGATGAGCGCCGCGACGAACGCGATGAGCGCCGCTTCGGGTCCTGCCGTGCCCCACACCAGGCCGAACATCGTCGACGACAGGAACTGCGCGAGCCCCGTTCCTGTCGTCAGGATGGCGAGACCGGTAGTGCGCAGATGCGGGGGCAACGTTCCGCTCGCGAGCGCCGCGAGGATGCCGTCGGTTGCCGCGTGAAACAGTCCGAGGCAGACAAAGACGAGCGCCGCAGCCGCGCCGCCGCCGATCGGCGAGAGCAGCACCGCGTACGCCGCGGCCAGCAGACCGTAACCAATCAGAAACACGAGACGATGGCCGATGCGGTCCGCCAGCTTGCCGACAGGAATCGCGAACACCATGAAGATCAGCGCCGTCACCACGTACTGCAGCGGGAAGAGCGGCGCGGGAATCGCGAGACGTGACTTGAGCGTGAGGTAAACGAGGTTGTCGCTGACCGTGACGACGGCGAGTGCGCTGCCGAGAATCAGCACGTTGCGGAAATCCACTTCCCCGACCAGCGCGATCGCGTCGCGCCAAGAAATCGCGACGCCCGCCGCACGCACCACCGGCGCCGCATCCTGTTCGGGGTTGTCGATGAACAACACGATCACGAGCAGCCCGATGAAGGCGACGCACAGGCTGACGACGAAGATCGCGTCGTAGGCCTCGGGCGCGACGGCGAGGATCGCCACGGCGAGGAGCGGACCGAGCATGGCGCCCGCCGTGTCCATCGCGCGGTGGACGCCGAACGCGATGCCGCGCTGTTCCGGCGCCGTCGTCGCGGCGATCATCGCGTCACGCGGCGCGGTCCTGATCCCCTTGCCGGTGCGATCGAGAAGAATCGCCGCGGAGATTCCCGTCCAGCTCCTGCCGACGACGAGAAAGAGCAGCTTGCACAGCGCTGAGAACCCGTAGCCGGTGGCGGCCACCTCTTTCGGCTTCTTCCATCGATCCGCCGCGAAGCCGCTGATCACGTTCGCGATCACGGCGGCGCCCTGGTACAGACCGTCGAGAAACCCGACCTGGAACGGCGAGAAACGAAGCGTGACGAGGAGGTAGAGGGGCAGCGTGGTGCTGACCATCTCAGCGGAGATGTCGGTCAGCAGGCTCGTCACGCCCAGCAGAAAGACCGTGCGTCCGACGCGGACCCACGACCGCTGGCCGTCGAGAAGCTTGCGTCCGTTGGCGAGGAGCGCGCCCGAAGCCTGGGCCTGATACATCCGCCCGCGCGCGATGCAACAGCGCTACCGCTGCAATGCCCGGATTTTCTACGAATGTCTGCCTGGCGGCTGAATAAAGTCTGCGAAACAACGTGCCCCGCCGAAGCTCGTAGAGCGAAGGCGGCGCTTGCCCCGCCGAAGCTCGTAGAGCGAAGGCGGCGCCTGCCCCGCCGAAGCTCGTAGAGCGAAGGCGGGCTAGAGGATCAACATCGCGTCGCCGTAGCTGTAGAAGCGATAGCCATGTGCCACCGCCTCGCGGTACGCCGCGAGGATGCGCTCACGTCCGGCCAGCGCCGACACGAGCACCAGCAGCGACGAGCGCGGCAAGTGGAAGTTCGTGATGAGGCCTCGAACCAGCCGGAAGGAATGTCCCGGGTGAATGAACAGCGTCGTCTCGCCGCTGGCCGGGCGCACCTCGCCATTCTCGATCGTCAACGACTCCAGCGTGCGGACGGTCGTCGTCCCGACGGCGATGATGCGCCGACCGTCGCGCATCGCCCGCGTAAGCGCCGCGGCGGTGTCCGGTGAGACGGTGTACCGCTCGGCGTCCACGGTGTGCTCTTCCACGTGGCCGGCCTTAATCGGCTTGAACGTGCCGTAGCCGACGTGCAGCGTCACCTCGACCCGTTCGATGCCGCGCGCGGCGAGCTCCTCGAACTGGTGCGCCGTGAAATGCAGCCCTGCGGTCGGCGCGGCAACCGACCCGCGCTCGCGTGCGTAGATTGTCTGATAGCGCTCCTTGTCCGCATTGTCGTCCGCGCGCTTGATGTAGGGCGGCAACGGAATGTGTCCGACACGGTCGATGGCGTCAGCGATCCCGGCTGCGTGATCCGTCCACAGCCGCACGGTGCGTCGTCCCTGAAAGTGCATGGCGCGCACTTCGCCATCGATGCGAATGCCGTCGCGTTCGAACACGAGGTGCGCGCCCGGCTTCAGCTTTTGACCTGGGTGAACCAACGCGTCCCAGCTCGATGAACTTGGAAGTTGGAGATTGGAAGTTGGAAGTTCGTTTAGTAAGAGACACTCGACAGCGCCTCCGCTCGGCACGCGATGACCGAGCAGACGCGCAGGAAAGACGCGCGTGTCGTTCACCACGAGCAGGTCGCCACGCCGAAGACTACGGCCGAGCTCGACGAACATCGTGTGCTCGAGCCCATCCTCGCGGCGAAGGACGAGCAGGCGCGAACCGCCGCGGAGCTCTGGCGGGTGCTGCGCGATGAGTTCATCCGGGAGATCGAAGTCGAAATCGGAAATGTTCATCGTTCTGGTCCGGCTGAAGCCGGACACTACCGATCCCATGTAGAGTCCGCCTTCAGGCGGACCCGGCGGACATGGCTATCCACTTGCAGTTCAGCCGGATGTGTACGACGTCATCATTATCGGCGGTGGTCCCGCCGGTCTCAGCGCGGCACTCGTCCTCGCCCGCTGCCGCCGCAAACTCCTCCTGTGCGACACGGGCCATCCGCGCAACGCGCGCTCGTCGGAGCTGCACGGCTTCCTGACGCGCGACTGCACGCCGCCCCTCGAATTCCTTCGCATCGGACGCGAGGAGTTGAAGCCCTACGGCGTCGCGCCGCGCGCGGCACACGTCACGAATCTCGTCCATCGCGGCGATTTCTTCGAAGCCACGCTCGACGGCTCCGAGACCGTGCAGGCGCGCATGGCGTTGATTGCGAGCGGAGTGCGCGACCACATCCCCGATATCCCGGGCGTTGACGACTGCTACGGCGTCACCGTTCATCACTGTCCCTACTGCGACGGGTGGGAACATCGCGACCAGGTCATCGCCGTGGTCGGCCACGGCACGTCGGGCGCCGGTCTCGCGCTGTCACTGAAAACCTGGACGCCGCGCGTGGTGCTCTGCACCAACGGCGCGCGCACCATTCGCAAGCCGGATCGCGCGCGCCTCGCGCAGGAGCAGATCGACGTTCGCGTGGCGCCGATCGCGCACATCGAGCACGACGGACCGAACGTGCGCGCCATCGTGTTCGGCGACGGATCGTCCGCACCGTGCGACGCGATCTTCTTCTCGAGCGGCCAGAGCCAGCAGTGCGATCTCCCCGCGCGGCTCGGCTGCGTCATGAACACCCACGGCACCGTGCACACGGATCAACTCGGCGAGACGCACATTCCAGGCCTGTTCGTGGCGGGTGACGCGTCGCGCGACGTGCAGTTCGTCATCGTCGCCGCCGCCGAGGGCGCCAAGGCCGCCGTTGCCATCAACAAAGCACTGCAGCGTCGCGCCGGCCTTGCCGTCGCACCGCGGGAGTCGGATGCCAGAACGAGCACAGGACCTGTTTCGCCGCGCATCTGAAGTCCCGGAGACGACGGCGCCGATCGACGTCAAGCTGCGCAGCGTCGCGCTCGTCGTCGTCGCGGCGGCGTCCGCCATCGGCCTGCTCTACTGGGCGCGGGAAGTGTTCATCCCCATCATCCTGAGCGTGCTCATCAGCTACGCGCTGGAGCCGATTGTCAGCCTGCTGATCCGCCTCCGTCTGCCGCGCGTCATCGCCGCGGCCCTCGTCATGCTCTGCTTCACCGGCGCCATGCTCTATTCCGGCTATGCGCTGTCAGACGATGCGGCATCGATGGTGGCGGCGATGCCGCAGGCGGCGTCGAAGCTGCGCGTGGTGCTGCGCGAGAACAGAACGCAGCCTGGAACGATCCAGCAGGTGCAGAAGGCCGCCACCGAGCTGCAGCGCACGGCCGACGAAGCCGCGCGCAACCCGGTTCCGGCCGGCGTGCAGCGCGTGCAGGTCGAGGCGCCGGTCTTCGACGTGCGCGGCTACCTGACGTGGGGATCGGCGAGCCTGCTGACCTTTGCGGGCGAAGCGACCCTTGTCGTCTTTTTCGTGTTCTTCCTGCTCGCCTCCGGCGATCTCGTCAAGCGCAAGCTCGTCAAGCTCGCCGGACCTTCGCTCGAGCAGAAGAAGATCACGGTGCAAATCCTCAACGAGATCGACGCGCAGATCGAGCGCTTCCTGCTGCTCCGCGTCGTCACCAGCATCGTCGTCGGCGTGGCGACATGGCTGGCCTTCCGCTGGCTGGGCGTCCATCACGCGGCGATGTGGGGCGTGGCCGCCGGGGTGTTCAACAGCATTCCGTACTTCGGACCGGTGATCGTCGCCGGTGCGACGGCTGTCGTTGCATTCCTGCAATTCGGCACCCTCGCCATGGCGCTCTATGTCTCGGGTGTGTCGGTGATCATCACGAGCCTTGAAGGGTGGTTGCTGACGCCGTGGCTGACGAGCCGCGCGGCGCGCACGAACGAGGTCGCGATGTTCGTCGGCCTGATCTTCTGGAGCTTCGTCTGGGGAATCTGGGGGACGCTGCTCGCGGTGCCGATGCTCGTGGTCGTGAAGGCGTTCTGCGATCGGATCGAAGACCTCAAACCGATCGGAGAGCTCCTCGGCGAGTAGGGCCGCGTACGAGAAGCGGACTTCGAGTGCGCGCCCTCTACGTGCGATCTTGCGTGAGGCGCACGACTTCTTCGAGCGTCGTCTCGCCTTCCATCACCCGCGTGAGGCACTCGTCGCGCAGCGCCACCATGCCGGCCCGCGCCGCGGCGTCGCTGATCCTGCCCTCCGGCGCGCGCTCGAGAATCAGGTTCCGCAGTTCTTCGTTGATCATCATCAGCTCGTGAATCGCCACGCGCCCGCGATAGCCGGTGCCGCGACAGTCCTGACAGCCTTTGCCGCGATGGAGCATTTCGGGCGCGCCGCCGGGAAACAGATGGGCGACGCCGGGCGGCATCGGAATCTGGGTCCGGCACGTCACGCAGATCCGCCGCACGAGCCGCTGCGCCACGACGCCCATCAGCGACGAGGAGAGCAGGTACGGCTCGAGGCCCATGTCGACAACGCGCGCAACAGTCGATACCGCGCTGTTGGTGTGGAGGGTTGAAAACACGAGGTGGCCGGTCAGCGACGCCTCTACGGCCGTTGACAGCGTCTCCGCATCGCGAATCTCGCCGACCATGATGACGTCGGGATCCTGACGAAGGATCGCGCGGAGACCACGCGCGAATGTGAAGCCCGCCTTCTCGTTCGTCTGCCCCTGATTCACACCGGCGAGCGCGTATTCGACCGGATCCTCGATGGTGATGATGTGCTTGCCGGTCTCGACGAGCTCCGCGAGGCCTGCATAGAGGGTCGACGTCTTGCCGCTGCCGGTTGGCCCGGTCACGAGGATCATTCCTTCGGGTCGACGGATCAGGCCGCGGAACTGATCGAGCACCTTGCCGCGCATGCCCATCGTCTCGAGGTGCAGCCGCAATGAGGATCGATCCAGCAGCCGCAGTACCACCTTCTCCCCGTACACCGTCGGATACGTGGAGCTGCGCATATCGAGGCGATGCGAGCCAACGCTCGCGCTGAAGCGGCCGTCCTGCGGAAGCCGATGCTCCGCGATGTCCATCCCCGAGAGCACCTTCAGGCGCGCGACGACGGCCGGCGCCAGCTGCGGGGCGAACGTCGCGATCTCGCGGAAGGTGCCGTCGACGCGGAAGCGCACGCGGAAGCTGTCGAGCATCGACTCCAGGTGAATGTCGCTGGCCCCTTCGCTGACCGCGCGCGCGAGCACGCGGTCGACAACGGTGACCGCCGAACGCTCGGCGGCCTCGTCGAACTTGTCGGGCTCGGAGTAGATCAGGTCGGTGGCGCGGCGCCCACCCACGCGGCCCTGGCGGCGATCGCTGCCCGTCCGCCGATCGAAGAAGGGCGTTTCGACGATCACTTCTTCGGTGTCCTGCGCGAGCTGATGCGGGATGCCGTCGGTCTGGTAGTAGCGATCGAGTGCGCTGGCGATTTCATCCTCGAGCGCGACGACGGTTCGTATCTCGCAGCCGGATGCGAACCGCAGGTCGTCGGTCGCCTCGAGGTCCTGCGGAACCGCGACGGCGACGGTCAGCGTCGTGCCGACCTTCGAGATCGGGAACGCCCCGTGGCGGCGCGCGACCTTTTCGGGAAGCGCACTGATCGCCTCTGCATCAATCGTGTAGGCGTTGATGCGAATCCCCGGCAAGCCGAGCTGGATGCTGAGCGCGCCGAGCACGGCATCCTGCGTCGTCGATCCCATGTCGATCAGCACCTGCCCGAGGCGGCGATCGCTTCGCTTCTGTTGTTCGATGGCCGCCTTGAGCTGTTCGTCGGTAATGAGCTGCCGTTCGACGAGGATGGCGCCGAGCGCGGGACGCCCGTGAGCGGTCGGGGCTTTTCGTGGAACGGTGACGAGCGAAGGCTTACGCCGAAGTGAATTTGGGGTCTCGAATGCCAGGGCCATGGGGAATGCTGTGCGCCAGAGCAAGGGAGTGGCCACGATCGCGCTGCTGCTCCAAGTTGCTGCAGCAGGCGGAGTTGGCAAATTGCGTTGTCGCGCGCGGCGCGCGGCGTGCGGCGCGCCTGTGCCGATCCAGCGCAGCTTTCGGTCGGCTGATGGCAGTGGTGTCGAAGGATGCGACAGCGTGTTCGATGCGGGGACGCGCCGCGTCAATTCGCTGCGCCGTTGTGAGACAGCGCGGAGCGTTTTACATGAATTTGCGCAAGTCTGTTCGGCCGCGTGCCGCGAGCAGCGGCCCCCACAGGTCGCCCAGTTTGGCAATGCGCGTGCGGACGTTATCGAGGCGGAAGTCCTCGATGCGAACGCCGTGTGAGACTTCCTCCCATGTGAGCGGCGTCGAGACGGTGGCCAACGGCGTCGGCCGCACCGAATAGATGCTCGCCAGCGTGCTGCCCCACCGGTTCTGGTTGTAGTCGACCAGCACCCGGCCTTTCGGCCGCTTCTCCTTGCGGTACTCGGATGTCATCAGCGCGGGATGACGGCCCGCAAGCGTCACTGCGAGCGCCTTCGCAAAGGTCCACACGGTCTTCTGCAGCGGACCGCGCACAATCGGCACGTAGATGTGGATGCCCTTCGACCCGCTGGTTTTCACCAGCGGCTTCATCTTCAGCTCCTCGAGCGCATCGCGCACGATGAGCGCGGATTCGCGGACCTGATCGAAGCTTGCACCCGGGCCGGGATCGAGGTCGAAGTGCAGGTAGTCGGGCCGATTGACGTCGTCACAGCGCGCGTACCACTGGTTGAGATCGATGCATCCGAGGTTGATCAGCCAGAGGAGCGACGGCAGATCGTCGATGACGGGGAAGTCGATGATGTTGCCGGAGTCGTGGTCGATCGAGCAGGTGCGGATCCAGTCGGGACGCGGCACCGGCGCCCGCTTCATGAAGAAGAACTCGCCAGCTGCGCCGTGCGGGTAGCGCTTCATCACCATCGCACGATCGCCGATGTGCGGGAGCAGCACCGGAGCAACATCCGCGTAGTACTGAATGAGCATTCCTTTCGTGATGCCGCGCTCGGGCCAGAACGGCTTGGCGAGATTGGTCAGCCGCACTTCGCGACCCGCGACTTTCAGTGTCGCGTCACCCTCGGCGGGGATGTCGAGGCGGGACGTCTTCTTCACCACGTCGCCTTCACTTCGGCTTCGTGGGCTTCGCGTCCTTCGTGGTCTCAAACGTTCGTCGCGTCCTCAGCGGCTCGAGCCGGGGCGGACGCTGGCCATGCCGAATGGCGCCCGAGAGCGGCTCGTATGGCAGCTCGAATCCGGCCATCACGCAGCGAAGCATAAGGCCTCCGCGGCTCATGTCGCCTCGGCCGACGAACGACGGCGGGAACACCAGACGGTCGCCGAAGATCGGCAACAGCAGGTCGACGTATTTTCCGGAAGCGACGCTGCCGAGCAGGACCACTTCACAGTCAGGTCCGATCGCCTCACGCAGCGCGAGCGCGGATCGCTCCAGCGGGGCGCGGTAGGACGGGTTGCGCAGGTCGATGTCACCGGCACCAAAGGCACGAAACGATTCGATGGTGACCGTGGTGTCGGCGGCGCGCAGGCCGGCCGTGGACGTGATGACGAGCACGCCGCCGGCGGTAACCGGATCGGCAGGGTCGGGTGGCCGCGCGAAGCGGCGCGCGTAGGCGAGCTTGCCGCGGAAGTAGAGCCCGCTGACGAAGCTGAACACCTCGCCGAGCGGCGCACCGGTGGCGCTCTGCAGCTGATGCGCGAGATCGAAGCGGGCGTTCGGCGAGAGCATCATCTGCGCGCGGATGCCGCCGCAGTTGGCGGGCGAGAGCAGGAACACGCGCGCGGGTTCAGCGGGCTTCCTGGGCGCCTTACCCGCCCTTCCTGCCTTCCCCGCCCCGCCTGCCTTTCCCGCCTTTAGAGCAGATGCGCGCCGAGCCACGAGAACAACATACCCGCAAGCACGAACGGCAGCGCAGCGATGATGATCAGCAGGGCGATCAGCGTGATGACGAACAGCCAGTCGCCGGCCCCGGCAGCGCGCACTTCGTAGGCGTGCCGCTCGAGCAGCGCAAGGTTCCATTCGTTCGACTTCCAGCCGAAGTCGAACAGGTCGCCGAAGATGGGAATCGCGCCAACCACGCCGTCGATGGCCGCGTTGAAAATCATCCGCAACTGCACGATCTTCGGAACGCCGAGATCGTGCGCCTGCCAGATCAGGGCGATGGCGAAGATGGGCGATGCGAGATCGCCGACCAGCGGGACCAGGCCGATGATCGGATCGAGCCCGATCCGGTACGTCGTGCCGGGCACGACGAACGCGGAATCGAGAAGCTCCGCGATCTTGCGCAGCGCCACGAGCCGCTGCTGCTGACCCTGCGTCAGCGACCGCAGGCGGACGGGATGTCTCAGCGCTTCTGCACCCATATGACCATTATCGGGGAAGCAAATCGCCTTCCGGCGAGCGCGCCTTTTGGCTCAGGTGGTTGCGGGTGAACTAGAGCGTTTTTCATAACGCCGTAGTTACTCGGTACCCGCAGTGCCGCACAAAATTGAGGCACTCGCGCGGCGTGAAGAGGTGCAGCGCGATCCCGACGAGCTCGACCACCTGGTCGAAGCTTCGCGGTCGGGCCGCGCGCATGAACGCTTTCAGCTTGGCAAATGCGAGCTCGATTGGATTGAAATCCGGGCTGTACGGCGGAAGGAAGCGGAGGCGCGCGCCTGCGCGCTCGATGGCCGCTTGCACCTCCGGTTGCTTATGCATCGCGAGGTTGTCGAGCACCACGACATCGCCAGGATGGAGCGTGGGCACCAGCACCTGCTCGACGTAGGCGAGAAACGCCGGATTGTCGATCGGCCCATCGAACACGGCTGTCGCCGAGAGACCATCCACCCGTAGCGCGGCGACGACCGTATGGGTCTGCCAATGCCCATATGGCGCGTAATCGCGCAGCCGGAGCCCGCGTGGGCTGCGACCATAGCGCCGTAGCAGATCGGTGGTGACCCCCGATTCGTCGATGAACACATAGCTGCGCGCATCGTGAAGCGTCAGCGTGTCTTGCCAGTGCCGGCGCCGCGCGGCAACGTCAGCGCGACGCTGTTCGTCGGCGAATACCGTTTTTTTTAACGCGGAAGCCCAACCGATCGATCTCGCGCCACAGAGTGCTGAGGCCGACGGGTATCTTGAGCGCCTCGCGAATTTCGACCAGCGTGGCGTCGGGCCGTGCCGTGATCAGCAACACGATCCGATCCTCGTGGCCCGCCAGCATCCGGCGGCGAAATGTCGTTTGCTTCCGCGGGGCGATCTCGCCGCGCTCGCGCCGCCGCTGCTTGACGCGATCCACCCATGCACGACTCACCCGTACTTGACCGCGACTTCCTTCGACGGGATGCCTGCGTCTGAATCGCGCAACACCCGCGATCGCAAGTCCATTGAATACGGCGCCATGGCACCTCCCGCGAGGAGAAGTACCATGGCCCGAGTACTACGTACAAGAGGAAAACGCTCTAGTCCTTCAGCCCCCAGCGCATCAGCACGGTGCCGACGGTAAACCCGGCGCCGACCGACGCGAGCAGGAGCAGATCGCCCTTTTTCAGCCGCTTGTCCTGCACGGCGTCGTTGAGTGCGAGCGGAATCGTGCCGGCCGTCGTATTGCCGAACCGTTCGATGTTGATGACGACCTTCTCGGACGGGATGCCCAGCTTGTCCGTCGCCGACATGATGATGCGGCGATTGGCCTGATGCGAGACGAACAGATCGATCTCACACGGCTTGATGCCGTTGCGGTCGAGAATGCGGCGCGCCGCTTCCTCGGTGTTGCGCACCGCGAACTTGAACACCGTCGCGCCGTCCTGTTTCACGTAGTGCAGCCGCTGCTCGACGGACTCCTTCGAGGCGGGACGCAGGCTGCCGCCGGCCGGCATGCACAACGCCGCGCCGCCGCTGCCGTCGACGAAGTTCTCGAAGTCGATGATGCCGATGTTGTCCTCATCCGACGGTTCGACGACGACGGCGCCGGCGCCGTCGCCGAAGAGCACGCAGGTCGTGCGGTCGGTGTAGTCGATGATGCTCGACATGACGTCGGCGCCGATGACGAGCGCGTGACGGCTGCCGCCCGCGGCGACGAGCTCCGCCGCCGTGGTCAGCGCATACGTGAAGCCGGAACAGGCGGCGCCGAGGTCGAACCCCCACGCGTGCGGCGCGCCGATCTTCGTCTGCACGAGGCACGCCGTGCTCGGGAACATCATGTCCGGGGTCGTCGTGCCGACGACGATGAAGTCGATGTCTTCGGGGGTCAGGCCGGCGCGCGCAATCGCTTCGCGTGCCGCTTCGGCGGCCAGGTCCGACGTCGCCACGCCCGCATCGACGATGTGGCGCTCGCGGATGCCGGTGCGCTGCAGAATCCATTCGTCGCTGGTGTCGACGAGCCGTTCGAGGTCGGCGTTGGTCAGAGTGCGCGGCGGCACGTATGTCGCCAGGCTCGAGATGCGTGCGCGGCGGACGTTGCGCACCGAAGTGTCGATTACCACAGATTTGAATTCCTCCCGGGGGCCGTCAGTCCGAAATACTCATAGGCGCGCGCCGTGGCGACGCGGCCGCGCGGTGTCCGGTCGAGGAAGCCGGCCTGAATGAGAAACGGCTCGTAAATATCCTCGATGGCGTCCTTCTCTTCGTTCAACGCGGCGGCAAGGCTGTTGACGCCGACGGGGCCGCCGGCGAACTTCTCGATGATGGTGCGCAGCAGGTTGCGATCGACTTCGTCGAAGCCGTGATCGTCGACTTCGAGCAGCTTCAGCGCGGCGCGCGCGACCTCGACGGTGATGCGGCCATCCGCGCGTACCTGCGCGTAATCGCGCACCCGGCGCAGCAGCCGGTTGGCGATGCGTGGCGTGCCGCGTGATCGCCGCGCCAGCTCGCCCGCCGCATCGTTGTCGATGGGCACGTCGAGAATGCGCGCGGAGCGGCGCACGATCTCCTCGATGTCGGCGTCGTTGTAGAAGTCGAGCCGGTGAACGATGCCGAAGCGGGCGCGCAGCGGCGAGGTAAGCAGACCGGCGCGCGTCGTCGCGCCAATCAGCGTGAACTTCTGCACCGGCACCTTCACCGACCGTGCGCTCGGGCCCTGGCCGATGACGATGTCGAGCTCGTAGTCCTCCATCGCCGGATAGAGGATTTCCTCGATCGCCGGCGGCAACCGGTGAATCTCGTCGATGAAGAGCACCTCGTGCGGCTGCAGGTTGGTGAGCATCGCGGCGAGGTCGCCGGGCTTTTCGATGACCGGCCCGGCGGTGGCGCGCACCGGCACGCCGAGCTCGTTGCCGATGACATAGGCCAGCGTCGTCTTGCCGAGGCCCGGCGGGCCGTAGAGGAGCACGTGGTCGAGCGCTTCCTGGCGCTGGCGCGCGGCGGCAATCGAGACCTGCAGGTTGTCGCGCACGCGATCCTGGCCGATGTACTCGTCGAGCAATCGCGGACGAAGTCCCGCCTCGTACTGCACGTCGTCGTCAACGCGTCCGGCAGTGACGAGGCGGTCACCCGTCGATTCGGCCCGGGGTGACCCCGCGGTTCTCGAGGGGTCGTTCATCGCATCAGTTCCCGCAGCGCGCCCTTCAACGCGTCCTCGAACGCAGCGTCGCCGTTGCGCGCGCGCACCGCATCGACGGCTTTTTCAGCCAGCGGCCGATGATAGCCCAGGTTCTCGAGGGCGGAGACGAGGTCGTCACGCAGTTGATCGGCGGTTTCGTGTGACTCGGTTGCGTCGAGGTCGGCCGACGCGGCGACGTCGCGCAGTCGATCCTTCAACTCAAGGACGATGCGCTCGGCGGTCTTCTTGCCGATGCCTGGAATCCTCGTCAGCCGCGCGACGTCCGCACGCTGCACGGACGCGACGAGCTCGCGGCTGTCGATCCCCGAGAGCACCGCAATCGCCAGCTTGGGGCCGATGCCGCTGATGCCGATCAAGCGCTCGAACAACGACTGCTCGAGCGTCGTGAGAAATCCGAAGAGCTGCAGCGCATCCTCGCGCACGTGCGTGTGCACGTGCAGCGCGACATCCGCGCCCGCCTCGCCGACCTCATAGTAGGTGGAGAGCGGAACGTGCACTTCGTAACCGACGCCGTTGACGTCGACGATGAGGCGATTGGGATGTTTGTCGAGTACGCGTCCCCGGAGGAATGCAATCATCCGATCGCGGGCGGACGGTACTGGCGCCAGCTGCGCGGCTTGCGAACCTGAAGGTCCGCACCTACGTCTTCGTAGCGGCGG
>JADMIO010603939.1_pt1 | contig 65277 bp, 47 predicted proteins | sample 8958161 | NCBI WGS metagenome assembly JADMIO01 (sample SAMN16585339, study PRJNA669376) | soil metagenome | isolation source: Crop rotation soil | place: USA: Cullars Rotation, Alabama | collected 2011
TGCCGGGCAGCAACTCCGCATCGGTGCCGCCCACTCCTGCCGCACCGCCGCCTCCGCCACTGGCTTCGTTCTTCCAAAAGGTGCTGTTAACAACCAAAGCGCGCCCGACATTTAAAATGGCGCCGCCGCGCGCCACACCGCCGTCTCCGCCATTGCCTCCTACGGCTTCGCCGGGAAAGCTTTCGCCGCCTTGTCCGCCGTAGCCGCCTGTGGCGCGGTTTTCTATGAAGGTGCTGGCGTTGACGGTCAGGTCGCCGGTGTTATAGATAGCGCCGCCCGTTGCCGCGCCGCCCTGTCCGCCGTGCCCGTTGTGTTCGCCGCCTTCTCCGGCCAGTCCGCCTATACCACCCGGTCCCCCGAACGCGGAGTTGCCCCAGAATTCACATGCATCAATAGTGAGGACACCGGCGTTGGCAATGGCACCGCCATTAACCGTCAGACCGTTGCCTCCGTTTTCACCGCTCTCGCCGGATGCAGCACCAGCCGCGTCGCGGCCATTGGAGCCGCTTACACCTCCGCCGACTAAAGTCAGCCCACTGATGCTGACCTGCGCACCATTTGTAATGCGGAAAAAACGGTGCGAAGAGAAATTGTTGTAGTCCACATAAATGCCGAGATCGGGCGCCCCCGGCCCAACGATGGTGAGATTCTTTGCAACGGTAATTTCACTTTGGAGCGAGATGCTCCCGCGAACCGCGAACCGAATCTCATCGCCAGATGCGGCATTGGCAATAGCCCGACGCAGTGTGCGCGGCCCGGAATCAGCGGAACTGGTCACAACGATTTTCGCGGCACGTGCCGGAATTGTAAGCATATACAGCGTGCCGGTAAAGGCAAGTAGAAGGTGGCGTAGCTTCCTAAACGAAGTCATAAGAGAATCCTGACAGGCAAAGTATGCGCAAGCGCTTGCATAAATGATAAACGCCACACCACACCGTGTCAAAGCGCAAGCTTTAGTGACTGCGACATATAATGCTGCCAAGACTGCTAACGCTAATATTAAGGCAGTGAATGGTCATCCCATCGCAGCATTCTTCCAAGTCGCTTCTTTCAGTAATGAGAACTAAGCGGAGAATGAGGCGAACCTGCAACGATTAAGCAGCCATTAAAGAGAAAAGCCCTTCCCGGTCGGGAAGGGCTTTTCTCTTTAAGTCGTTTTTCAAGCGCTCTTTTTCAGGCCGTCACGGCGGCGCTTTCCAGTGATGGATAATCGATGTAGCCGGTGGCACCGGGCGCGTAAAACGTTTGCGGATTGGGCGTGTTTAGCGGCGCACTTTGCTCCAAACGCAGCGGCAAATCGGGGTTGGCGATGAAAAGTTGGCCCCAACTCACGGCGTCGGCTTCGCCCGATTCCAAAACCTGCTGTGCTGTTTCCTGCGTGAAGCCTTCGTTGGCGATGTAAACGCCGTTGAACTTTTCGCGAATAGCCGGGCCAAAACGCGGCCCACCTTCCAGCGATTCGCGCACGAAAACGAACGCCACGCCGCGCTTATCCAGTTCATCGGCCACGTAGCCGAAAATCGCCGCCGGGTCGGAATCGCTGATCGAATGATGCTCCATGTCGCGCGGCGAAAGATGCACGCCCACGCGCTCGGCGCCCCACACCGAAATCGCCGCGTCGGTGGCTTCCAGCAGAAAACGCGCCCGATTTTCCACGCTGCCGCCGTAGCGGTCGGTGCGGTGATTGGTGCCGTCGCGCAAAAACTGGTCGGGCAAATAACCGTTGGCGCCGTGAATTTCCACGCCGTCGAAACCGGCGTCTAACGCGTTTTGCGCGCCCTTGCGATAATCTTCGATAATCCCCGCGATTTCGTCGGTTTCTAAAGCGCGCGGCACAGGATACGGCTTGTGGCCGCCCGGCACGCGAATTTGGCCTTCAACAGCCAGCGCCGAAGGTGCTACCGGCGTTTCTCCGTTGAGAAAATCGGGGTGCGACAAACGCCCAACGTGCCAGAGTTGCAAAAAGATGCGCCCACCCGCTTCATGCACGGCTTCCGTGATTTTGCGCCAGCCTTCGACTTGCTCCGGCGACCAAATGCCCGGCGTGTCCACGTAACCCACGCCCATCGGCGTCACGGCGGTCGCTTCGGTGATAATCAGGCCCGCTCCGGCGCGCTGCACGTAATATTCGCGCATCAAGTCGTTGGGCACGCGGCCCGCCGAAGCGCGCGAACGCGTCAGCGGCGACATAATAATGCGATTGGGCAGTTCAAGGGCGCCCAATTGCAAGGGCGAAAACAAAGTGTTCATCGTGTTTGTCGGTCTCCTGTTCGTAACCTTATTTGTTACAAATAAGGGCGAAAAATAAATTTTACGGCGTTGTTTGCACTTCGCGAAGAATATCCGCGAGAGAAATGGCTTCGTATTCGCGTTCCACGGCGAGGCGAGCGCGTTCGGCGACGGTTTCTAATGCGCGCTTAATGCCGCGCCCGATAGGGCAGCATTGTGCAGGTTCGTTCGGGTGCTCGCCAAAAGCCTGAATTTCGCCCACCGCGCCGCGATAGATTTGTGCCAGCGAAATTTCGGCGGCGGGTCGCGCTAAACGGGCGCCGCCATGCGGGCCGCGCTGCGTTTCCACCAGCGACGCGGCTGATAATTCGCAAAGCAAACGGCGAATTACCACCGGATTGGTGTTGACCGAATGCGCCAGCTCGTCCGAAGTCATCATGGCTTCGGGATGCAGCGCTAAAGCACTTAAAACATGAACCGCAAACGCAAAACGACAATTCTCTGCCATATGACTTCACCTCTTATGTAACCGTGACGGATACAAATAGCGCGTCGTTCCCAAAGTTTTCATATTTCCAACTTGACTTGCTACCTATCAAATCAAAAGCGATAGAGCCGCATATAGCCCCCATCCAACTTCCCCCGGAGGGGGAAGAGTTGCGCTTTGCAAAGGCAAAAGGCGCTGAGAAACATCGCTCTTCCCCCTCCGGGGGAAGTTGGATGGGGGCAGGAGCGACGAAGTCGCTCTTCAAACAATGGGTAGCAAGTCGGGTTATTTTTAGGGAAATTCTCACTTCGGCACTCTTTTTGTTATATGTCGCGGCACGATCACAATTGAGCGATGAAAGGCGGGCAGTTATGCAGTGGGCAAGCGGACGGCAGAGTGGCAACGTGGAAGACCGGCGCGGTATGGGCGGCGCGTTGCCGGTGACGGGCGGCATCGGGACGATTTTGGTAGCGTTGGCGATTTATTTCATGGGCGGCGACCCGCGCGTGGTGCTCAATCAGGTGCCGCAAGGCTCCGGCACGCCGACGACACGTCAGGCGCCTGCCAACGATGAAGGACGCCGTTTCGTGGGCGCAGTTTTGGCCAGCACCGAAGATGTTTGGAAGGACGTTTTTCGTCAGCGCGGACGCACTTATCGCGAGCCTAAACTGGTGCTTTTCAGCGGGCAGGTGCGTTCGGCGTGCGGCATTGCCGGTTCGGCTTCCGGGCCGTTTTACTGCCCCGAAGATGAAAAGGTTTATATCGACCTCGATTTCTACCGCGAACTCAAAGATCGTTATCAGGCGCCGGGCGATTTTGCGCAGGCCTATGTGATCGCGCACGAAATTGGGCATCACGTGCAGAATCAGATGGGCGTGATGGACAAAGTGCAGCGTTCGCAGAGTCGAGGCGACCGCAGCGCGGCCAATAAACTTTCCGTGAAACTCGAATTGCAGGCCGACTTTTTAGCGGGCGTGTGGGCGCACTACGCGCAAAAACGCGGCTTGCTGGAAGCGGGCGATGTCGAAGAAGCGATGCGCGCGGCCAGCGCTGTAGGCGATGACAATTTGCAGCGCGCGAATCAGGGCTACGTGGTGCCCGATTCGTTTACGCACGGCACTTCGGCGCAGCGGGCTTATTGGTTCCAAAAGGGTTTGCGCACTGGCGATCTTAGTCAGGGCAATACATCGGCTGGCGAGCAGTAGCGGCTGTTTGGGCACACGAACTGCAATTTTGAGTCGCAGAAGTTAGATTTGAAGGAGAACACCATGAAAAAGACACTCTGTTTAATGGGAATTGGCGCCACTTTGATGTATTTTCTCGACCCGGAGTTGGGCGAAATTCGTCGGGGCTTGCTGCGTGATAAATTTGAAGGCTTGATGCCTGAAACCAAGGACGCATTGGCATCGAAGGCCGACGAAGTGGCGGCCAAAGCCAGCGAACTCACGGAAAAAGTCGATCATAAAGCGGCGGAAACCATTCAAACCCTCGGCAGCGATACCGCGCCCGACACCGGACATTCGTAAGCGAAAATTTGATTACGAATACGCGCTGATGCAAAAAGGCTCCCCAATTTGGGGAGCCTTTTTGTGTTGCTTCAGCGAAGAATGTTCAAGAAGTTCGCACACCGTCGCGCAGTGGGTCGCGCGGGTCGAAGAGAAGTTTGGTTTCGGCGGTGATGAAAGCAGTGCCGGAAATCGTTGGCAGCACGGCGTCTTTTTCAACGCGCACGCTGCCCTCGAAAAGCGTGCCGAGAATGCTTTCCTGACGCCAAATTTGGCCCGGCTGCAATTTGCCGTCGGCGTGCAAGCAGGCCATTTTGGCGCTGGTGCCGGTGCCGCACGGCGAGCGGTCGTAGGCGCCGCCGGGACAGAGCACGAAATTGCGGCTGTCAGCATCGGCACGCTGCGGAGGCCCGAAGAGCTCGACGTGATCGATTTCGGCGCCGCCTTCGCCGGTGATGCCGCTTTCGGCTAACGCATCTTTGATGCGCTGCGAAAAATGCGTCAGTTCCTCAAGGTGGCGTAGGTTCAATTTCTGACTGTGATCGCCGACTAAAAAGAACCAGTTGCCGCCCCACGCAATGTCGCCGATGACAGTGCCAAAACCCGGCACTTCGACGGGCACGGCCTTGCGAAAGCGATACGACGGCACGTTTCCGACGAAGACACGCCCATTTTCATCGAGCCGCGCGGCCACCACGCCGACCGGCGTTTCGATGCGATGTTCGCCCGGTGCGATGCGCCCCAGATGCGCCAGAGTTACTACCAAACCGATAGTGCCGTGGCCGCACATATTCAAATAACCGGCGTTGTTGAAAAAAATCACGCCCGCCGCGCACGAAGTGTCCTGCGGCTCGCAAAGCAGCGCGCCGACGATGTGGTCGGCGCCGCGCGGCTCGTTGACAACAGCGCTGCGAAAATGATCGAAGTGCTCGCGAAATATGTCGCGCCGCGCCGCTAAATCGCCGATGCCTAAATTCGGCCCACCGCTGATGACTACGCGCGTCGGCTCGCCTTCGGTGTGCGAATCGACAATCAAAACCTGATCCATGAAAATCTCCGTTATTACGTCGCCCAAGTCTGGCAGGCAAAGCGGCGTTTGCAAACCACAAGATGGTTTTTCTGCGCAGTGTGGTTTGGGTGCATCGTTCGGGCGCTGATAAAGCAATTTGTCTTGACAGCGCCCCGGTGCCCGCCTAAGATTGTCTCAACTCCTTGCCATGATTTTTGATTAAGCGTAGACCTCAGTGTGCTTGGCATTGTGGCTGGCAACTGTAGAAGGTCGCGCCGCCAGAAGGCCGAACGTATCATGCAGACGAGTGCAACACACAATCATTGAAGACTCCATGAAAGAATTTCCCTTTGGGCGCGCCGCACTGTGGATTTTGCTAATTGCCCTCGCCTCCGGCACGGCAAAAGGCTTGTGGAGCGCGCAAAATTATCTGGCGGCGCGCGGCCAAACGCCGACGAAAACGCTGACGTTTTGGGTTTTCGCGCCCGAACATGTGGACGCTTATAAAAGCGCCTTTCCCGCGTTTGAAAAAGCGCATCCCGGCGTCAAAATCGACTTGCAGCAGGTGACGTGGAACGTGGTCACGCAGCGCCTGCAGGCCGCGATGTGGAGCGGCGTGGCGTTGCCGGACATGGTCGAAATTCCCATCGATTCTGCGGGCGCGTATTTTCGCGGGCCGGTCGAAGATGTTGGCTTTGTCGATTTGACCGAGCGCATCAAAAAAGCCGGTTTGCTCAACGAAATGGTGACGGCGCGTTTTGCGCCTTACACCATGCGCGGGCATATTTTCGGTTTGCCGCACGACGTGCATCCGATGATGCTGGCCTACAACGCCGAGGTTTTCAAAAAAGAAGGCATTGACGCCGAAAAAATCGAAACGTGGGACGATTTTATTGCTATCGGGCGGCGTTTAAGCAAATCGGGCGACCGTTTCATGCTCGAATTGGAAGATGGGCGCACCGCGCACTTTGACCCGTGTTTGTTGCAGCGCGGAGGCGGGCATTTCGACGAAAAAGGCAACGTCATTTTCGATAACGAAATCGGCGTGCAAACCATGTTGTGGTTTGTGCCGCTCGTCGTGGGCAAAAATCGTATCGCCAGCAGCTTGGCGGGCGGTCAAGTGCTCAGCGGCGCGATAAAAGACGGCTACTTTGTCTGCCTGATGACGCCCGATTGGCGCACCAAGACCATCGAAAAGATGTTTCAGGACAAGAAAACCAAAGAATTCGCGCCGGAAATGATGGGCAAATTGCGTTTGATGCCGCTGCCCGCCGTCAAACGCGGCGGCCCGCGCACCAGCACATGGGGCGGCACCATGTTGGGCATTACCAAGCAAAGCCCAAGTCAAGATTTGGCGTGGCAATTAGCGCTGCATCTTTACTTGAATAAAGACGATTTAGGACAGCGTTTTCGCGATACCAACATTTTGCCGGCCCTGCGTGCGGCGTGGAAAGAACCGGCCTTCAACGAGCCGCGCCCATTTTGGGGCGGTCAGCGTTTGGGAACGCTTTACGCAGACTTGGCGCCGCAAGAGCCGCAGGTTTACACAAGTCCGTTTATTGCTCAATCGCGCGCGAAACTCGGCGAAGCTTTGGTGGATTGCATCTCGAAATACCGCAACGACGGCGACAAAGATTTCGAGCCGTATGTGCGCGCCCGTCTCAAACGCAGCGCCGACGAGTTACGGGCTTTGATCGCAAGGAATCCTTTTTGACATGAACCACAGATGCATCCGCCCAAGGGGCACCCGATAAACACAGATGAAAGAACCTTTGGTTGTATGGCTTTAAGAGTTCCTAAATTTATGCCCAGAAGAAATTACTATGGCTGAAACGGAGAAAGAGTTTGTGTCATTCTGAGCGGAATTCGCGAGTGGAGCGAGCTAATGCAGTCGAAGAATCTTGTTTTCCTTGAGTCTCATGATAGATTCTTCGACTGCGCTCGTGCCGAATCAAAATGTCTTTTGTTAAGGAACTCTAAATAAAACACATTTTGATTCTTTCTCATGAAAAAATCTAAAAACATCCGTGTTAATCTGTGTTCATCCGTGGTTCAAAAATTATGAACAACCGGCACCGTTTACAACAAAAATACGCGCCTTATTTTTTCGTGGCGCCGTTTTTGGTGTTGTTCGCCCTGTTTCAGGCTTGGCCGATAGCAAAAAGCCTTGTTTTGGCCTTTTATTCGACGACCGGGCCAAAAAATTCGGCGTTTGTCGGCACCAAAAACTTTGAGTTTTTGGTGCATGATTCCGACTTTTGGGTAGCAGTCAAAAACACCGTGACTTTTGCGCTGTGGTCGCTGCTTTTGCAGTTGCCGATTGCTTTGGCGCTCGCAATTTTGCTGTCGCAAAAATGGGTCAAAGGTCGCAATTTTTTTCGACTGGCGTTTTTCTCGCCGCAGCTTGTCGGCAGTGTTTTTGTGGGCGTGCTCTTTTCGGTGCTGCTGGTGCCCAAAGACGGCATGATTGTCAACGTGCTGCATTCGCTGGCGCCGCTTAGATTCCCGTTAGATACCAAGTTCCTCAACGATCAAGCTTTGGTGATGCCGACGCTGATTTTAACGGGCGTGTGGCTGTATTCCGGCTATCACATGATTTACTACTTGGCGGCGCTTCAGGCGGTCGATCAAGACCTCTACGAAGCCGCACAAATGGACGGCGCGGGCGGCTGGCACCAGTTTCGTGCCGTGACTTTGCCGAGTATTAAGCCAGTTGTGATTTTTACTTTAATCACCAGCACCATCGGCTCGTTTCAGCTTTTTGAGTTGCCTTATATTTTGCTGGGGCAAACTTCGGGGCCGAATAATTCGGGCCTCACGGTTGTCATGTATTTGTATCGCTTCGGTTTTGTGACCGGCGATTTGGGCTATGCTTCGACGGTGGGCTGGACGCTGGCTTTTATGGTGCTGATGATTAGTCTGGTGCAGTTGCGCGTAACAGGCGCCTTAAGGAGCGATGCGTGAATAAATCACCTGCTCAAATTGTCGGACGCGGCGCGCTTTTCCTTCTTTTGATTGTGCTGGCGCTGTTTGTTCTCACGCCGCTGTTCTGGCTGGTTGCTGCTTCTACAAAATCGCCGGACGCCGATGTTTTCGCGTATTACTTTTTCTCGCCGAAACCGTCGCTGGACAACTTCAAGGCATTGTTCACGATGCCGAACTTCCCGTTCGCGCTGTTTGTGTTGAACAGCGCTTTTGTGACGGGCATGATTGTGATTTTGCAATTGTTCTTTTCGTCGTTGGCGGGGCACGCTTTGGCGAAGTTTGAGTTCAAAGGCAAAAGCGTCATTACCTTGATGATGCTGATGACGCTGATGATTCCTAATCAGGTTTTGATGGCGCCGCTTTACGAACAGATTTACCGTTTGGGCCTGATGGACACGCAGTGGGGGCTGATTATTCCCGGCGCGGTCAGCGTGTTCGGTATATTCTTGTTTCGTCAGGCCATTACGCAGGTGCCGAACGAAATGTTGGACGCCGCGCGCATTGATGGCGCTGATGAATTTCGCATTTATTGGGACGTTGTCATGCCGGTTGTGCGTCCGATGGTCGGCGCGTTTTGCTTAATCTCGTTCATGGGCGCCTGGAACAGCTTTTTGTGGCCGCAAATCATTTTGCACTCGACGAGCAACTTCACCCTGCCCATTGGCCTCAATAACCTCATCAACCCGACAACCCAGCAATACGGGCCGCTGATGGCGGGCACACTCCTTTCGATTCTGCCGGTCATTGTGCTGTTTTTGATGCTGCAAAAAGAGTTCATTGCCGGTCTGACTTCCGGCGCGGTGAAAGGGTAAACCAACTCGAAATAATTTGAAGAGTCTTGTCATTCCGACCGGAGCGAGCCTGCGAGCGCAGTGGAGGAATCTTTCATGCGCAACTACTACGTTTACATTTTGAGTAGCTTTATGCGCACTTTATACATCGGAGTCACGAATGATCTGCAGCGGCGCATCTGCGAACATAAACAGAAATTGGTGCCCGGTTTTACCTCCAAATACGATGTAGATCGTTTGGTTTACTTCGAGGAATTTGCGGACGTGCGCGATGCAATCGCTCGCGAAAAGCAGTTGAAGAAATGGGCGCGATTGAAAAAAGATCGCTTAATTGAAACCATAAATCCGAATTGGGAAGACCTGAGCCAGCATTGGTAAGAGAGCTTCTTCCTCAGGATTTCAAGTAAGAGTTTGTCATTCCGACCGAAGCGAGCCTGCGAGTGTAGTGGAGGAATCTTTCATGCGCCAACGCTTTATAAAAAAGATTCCTCCACTACACTCGCAGGCTCGCTTCGGTCGGAATGACAAACTGAGAGATGGTGGAAAACATCATGAATAAATGGATTTTAGGCGGTATCGCCATGACTTTGATGCTCGCGCCCGATGGCGCTATGCAAAGCGCTTCGGCGCAGGCTCCGGCGTTTCCTTTGGTTCCGGCGGCGCAGTTTCGTCCGCGCGGTGGCATCGGCAACGTGATCGCGAAGCTGAACGCCGGAAAAGACGTGAAAATCGCCTATTTCGGCGGCAGCATCACGGCGGCGAACGGTTGGCGGCCCAAATCGCTGAAGTGGTTTCAGCAAACGTGGCCGAATGCCAAAATCAGCGAAATCAACGCGGCGATTGGCGGCACCGGCTCCGATCTTGGCGTTTATCGCAATCAGCAGGATGTGCTGAAATTCAATCCCGACCTTGTGTTCGTGGAATTTGCCGTCAACGACGGCGGCGCGTCGCCCGAAAACATTTGGCGCGGCATGGAAGGCATCGTGCGCCAAACGTGGAAGGCCAACCCCGAAACCGACATCGCTTTTATTTACACGTTTCAGGGCGGGCAGGCGAATGACCTGAAAGCGGGGCACTTTCCGCGCTCGGCGTCGGCGATGGAAAAACTCGCCGATTACTACAACATTCCTTCGATTAGCGTTGCCTATAAGATGAACGAACTGCTGCAAGCGGGCAAGCTGTGGATTGTGCCGGAAAAAGACGCGGACGGCAAAGACAAACCGACGCCCGAAGGCATTTTGCTCTTTTCTACGGACGGCGTGCATCCGTTGGACGCCGCGCATCAGGTTTATACCGATGTCGTGGCCGAAGCTGTGAAAACCATGACCGCAGGCGCCAAAACCGGCGCGCACGAACTGAAAACGCCGATGCAGGAAGGCAACTGGGAAAACGCCAAAATCGTGCCGCTGCAACCGAGTATGCTGACGCCGGGCTGGAAAAAATTAGACGAAGCTTCGCCGTTCAAAGGCTTTTTTAACCGCATGCCGGAAATGTGGGAAGCGACGACGCCGGGCGAAAAAATCACTTTCCGCTTCAAAGGCACCGCCGTGAAGCTCTACGATTTGCTCGGCCCGGACGGCGCCAAAGTGAAAGTCACACTCGACGGCAAAGAATCCACGGCGCAGCGCTTCGACAGCTATTGCAGCTACCACCGCCTCGCGACGCTGTGGATTGGCGAAGGCCTGCCCAACACCGAGCACAGCGTCAGCGTCGAAATCCTGCCCGAACAGCCCGACCGCAGCAGTGTGACCGACAAAGAGAAGCTCAAACCCGGCTTCGACCCCAAAAAATACGACGGCACCGCGATGCGTGTTGGCGGCATCATGCTCATCGGCGATTTGCTGCCGTAAAAAGTGCGGTGATAACGCAAAGGCGGGAAGAGATTCAATCTCTTCCCGCCTTTGCGTTATGGTTACATGAATTTCGAGATGAATTTCACACTCAAACACGCGGGATTGCCACTACAACGAAGGTCGATTTGTCGAAAAGATGATCTCTTACATGCTCACGGAACCCGCTATGAATAATTTTGCCTGTTGCGCTGCGGCTTTTTTTGCCATGACTTTTGTGACTTTGCCATCCGTTGCTCAAGAAGCGGCGCCTGCCACTCCGGCACCGATATTGTTGTGGCCCGGCACCGCGCCCGGCGAAAAAGGCGACATTGGCGCCGAGCGCGACACCACGCCGCCCGACCCGGCCAAGCCCGCCGCCGACTACGTGATGCGCCTTGGCAACGTCACCAAACCGACGATTACGGTGTTTCGCCCGGCGCCCGAAAAAGACACCGGCGCGGCTGTGGTGGTTTGTCCCGGCGGAGCCTACAACATTCTCGCTTACAACAAAGAAGGCACCGAAGTCTGCGCGTGGCTCAATTCCATCGGCGTGACTGGCGTGCTATTGAAATATCGCGTGCCGGGACGCGGTGAGTTTCGCTACAGCGCGCCACTGCAAGACGCGCAGCGCGCCTTGGGCATGGTGCGTTTTCGCGCCAAAGAGTGGAATCTCGACCCGCAACGCATCGGCATTGTTGGCTTTTCGGCGGGCGGCCATCTCGCGGCGGCGCTGAGCACCAATTCCGAAACGCGCACTTATCCCGCTGTGGACGAGGCCGATAAAACAAGCTGCCGCCCCGATTTTACGCTGCTGATTTATCCGGCTTATCTCACCAACAAAGAACTCAACGCGCTGGCGCCGGAAATCAAAGTCAACGCGCAAACGCCGCCCGCTTTTCTGGTGCAGACCGTGGACGACGGCGTTCATGTTGAAAACGCCATCGTTTACGCGGGCGCGCTGCACGCCGCCGGAGTGCCCGTCGAATTGCACGTTTTCCCGAAAGGCGGCCACGGCTACGGCTTGCGCCCATCGCCCAACGAAGTGTCGCGCTGGCCGCAACGCGCCGCCGCGTGGCTGGGCACGCAGGGCTGGCTCAAAGCCAAGAAGTAAAGCGGGTAGGGCCATAAACGCAAAAGGGTGAGCCGATAATTCGGCTCACCCTTTTGCGTTGCAGCGTTTTACAAATTACCAGCCGCGTCCGGCCATGCGTTCACTGTCGGGCATGGTGCGCACATCGAGGCCGGGCATTGCTTCGCCCAAATCCATCGAAATTTCCACGAGCTTCGCGGGGTTGCCGAAGTTGGTCACAGCGTCCACCACGGCGCGGGCGCGCTGTGCCGGATCGTCGCTTTTGAAAATGCCGCTGCCCACGAACACCGCTTCGGCACCGAGTTGCATCATCAACGCGGCGTCGGCGGGCGTCGCCACACCACCAGCGCTGAAGTTGGGCACTGGCAGTTTGCCCGTCGCCGCCACTTCGCGCACCAATTCATAGGGTGCGCCGAGGTTTTTGGCTTCGGTCATCAGTTCGGCTTTGTCCATGGTTTGCAGGCGACGAATATGCCCGTGCACGCTACGCAGATGGCGCACCGCTTCGACGATGTTGCCGGTTCCGGCCTCGCCTTTGGTGCGAATCATGGCGGCGCCTTCGCCGATGCGCCGCAGCGCTTCGCCGAGGTCGCGGCAGCCGCACACAAAGGGAATACGAAAGATTTGCTTGTCGATGTGATACGCTTCGTCGGCGGGCGTCAGCACTTCGCTTTCATCGATGAAATCGACTTCGAGTTCCTGCAAAATCTGCGCTTCGACGAAGTGGCCAATGCGGCATTTGGCCATCACAGGAATTGTGACGGCTTTCTGGATTTCCTTGATGAGGCGCAGGCTGGTCATGCGCGCGACGCCGCCTTCTTTGCGAATGTCGCTGGGCACGCGCTCCAGAGCCATCACGGCGCAGGCACCGGCTTCTTCGGCGATAATCGCCTGTTCGGGTGTCACCACGTCCATGATGACACCGCCCTTCAGCATTTCTGCGAGACCCACTTTGGTGCGAAACGTGGACTTTTGCTCGCTCGATTTTCCGTTTAATTCAGACATAGCACTCACTTAAAGCATAAAGGGCACAGAGGGTTTCATAAAGAACATAACTTTTTTGAATTTCTCTGATTCGCTTTTGCCTTTGTGTTTAAAATCAAATTTCTCTGCGCCCGCGCACGGCGCCGGCGATGGTGATTTGGTCGGCGTAATCGAGTTCGCCGCCAAACGGCAGGCCGCGCGCCAGTTGCGTGACGCGCACATTGCGCGGTTTGAGCAAATTCGCCAGATAATTGCCGGTCGTTTCGCCCTCGACGGTTGGCGGCACGGCCAAAATCACTTCGCGAATCTCTTCGTCGGCCACGCGCTTCATCAACTTGTTAATCGAAAGCTGCTCCGGCCCAATGCCTTCAATCGGGCTGATGACGCCGCCCAGCACATGATAACGCCCGCGAAACTCGCCGGAATTTTCAATGGCCATCAAATCGCGCGGCTCGGCCACGATGCACAAATGCCCTTCGTCGCGGCGCGGATCGGTGCAAATGTCGCAGATTTCGAGGTCGGTGTAGTTGCCGCAGCGCGAACAGGGCTTAATCTGCTCGCGCACCGCGCCAATCGCCTGCGCCAACAGTTGGCTGTCTTCGCGCGGGGCACGCAGGATGTGAAAAGCCAGCCGCTGCGCCGATTTTGGCCCGATTCCCGGCAGCTTTTCGAGTTGTTCCAGCAATTGCGCCAACGGGCGCGCGTAGTAGAGCATGGCAAGTGCGCAATGCGAAATGCGGAGTGCGGAGTGGATTTCATTCCGCACTCCGCATTCCACACTCGACATTTAAAATAGTCCCGGCATTTTGCCCGCGAAGGGGCCGGCGATTTCGCCCATGCGTGCGGTTTGGTTCTCCTGCGCGCGGCGAATGGCGTCGCGCACGGCGGTCACGATGAGGTCTTCAAGCATTTCCACGTCGCTCGGATCAACCGCTTCGGGCGCGATTTTGATTTCCAGCACGTCTCCGGCGCCCGACGTGGTGACTTTCACCATGCCGCCGCCCGCCGAGGTTTCGAGGCGCTGCGCGGCAAGTTCGTCTTGCAGCTTGGCCATGTCGTCCTGCATTTTCTGCACTTGCTTTTGCAAGTTGCCCAGTCCGGGAATATTGGGAAGCATTCTTGTCCTTTGATTTTGAGGTTTGAAGATTGGGCGCAGACACCTCTTGCCAATCCTGAAACCGAAACTTTGATAACCGAAAAAGTTTAGCCTTCGCCCGAACGCCCCACAACTTCGGCGGCGAACAGTTCTTTCGCGTAAGAGTGAATATCGGTGTCGAAATCGTCGTCGTCGTTGCTGACGGGCGGTGGTTCTTCGGGCGGCGGCGGCGCGGGCGGCGGCGGCTCCGCCAAGCGAAATTCCAAACGGCGCGGCGCAGCCATGCATTCGTTGATGACCTGCTCGAACGGCAAACGCTTGGCCGCGTCGCACGCTTTAGCGTGATGAAACTCTTTTTTGAACTCCAACGTAGCCGTTTCATCGTCCAGCCCAACCGGCTTGGCATCGTGTAAATACGCCACTGCCGTGATGCCAATTTTCTTCTTGACACGCATCAAAACTGCTGGCCACAACTCGACAAATTCGGCCAAATTGTGAATACGACGCCCTTTGCGCGGAGTCGGCGGCGCCCACACCGTCTGGCCTTCTTGGGGGCTGGGGGTTGGGGGCTGGGGACTGGGAACAACCGATTCTGCCTCGATATTTTCAACCGGCGCCGGTTCCGCAGCGTAAATTTCGGCTTCGGAGGCTTCAATTTCCGTTTCAGGAGCATAATTTCCTGTTTCGGGCACTTGCGGCGCGGTTTCTTCGTGCTCGTTCACACTTTCGACGGGCACAGGTGGTGTTTGCGTTTGCGGAACTTCAACGGGCGGAGCAACTTCAGCGCGCGGCGGCTCGGCTTCCGGCTGTTTCCAGACTGGCGCTGGAGGCGTTTCCTGCACTGTGCGCGGCGTATAACGCGCTTCGGCGGGCTGAGTTTGAGGTTGTGGCGCCGGAGTCGGTGCCGAACGCGTGGGCGCGACCATTGGAGCCGTTTGCGCGGCTTGCGGCGCAGTGATGCTGGCCGCAGTTTCGACACCGATGGCGGCGCGCACGAGCGTGAGTTCGAGCAGCAAACGGTGATCGGTGCTCTGGCGCATCTCTTTTTCGGCGGTGCGCAGCGTTTCGACGGTTTGCATCAAGCGCGCGCGGCCCATGAGGTGTGCGTAGCGGTGGCGTAGCTTTTTTTCGGCGTCACTGAGCAGGGCGCTGCTTTCAAAACCGACGGTGAGCAGCAGCAAATCGCGGCAATAATTGATGAGATCGCGCGTAAGTTGCGAAAAACTGGCGCCTTCTTCGGTCGCGGCTTCGATTTGGCGCAGCACGCCTGCGGGGTCGCGTTCGGCGACGGCTTCGATGATGGCGTGCATCAACTCTTCGGCCACGGTGCCCAGCACGAGGCGCACATCCGACTCTTCGATAGTTTCGGGCGAAAAAGCCGCCACTTGTTCGAGCAACGTCAGCGCGTCACGCAAGGCGCCATCGGCGGTTAAAGCAATCAGTCGGGCCGCGTTGGCCGCTAAGTGAATGTTTTCGCAGCCGGAAACATATTGCAGGCGCCCAACGATGTCGGACGGGCCGACGCGACGAAAATCGAAGCGCTGGCAGCGCGACGTAATAGTTGTAGGAACTTTGTGCGCGTCCGTGGTGGCGAGCACGAAAACCGCGTGCGGCGGCGGCTCTTCGAGAGTTTTCAGCAGCGCATTAAACGACGACACGCTGAGCATATGCACTTCGTCGATGATGTAAATACGATAGCGGCCCTGCGCGGGCGCGACGTTCACCTTTTCGATGATGTTTTCGCGCACATTGTCTACGCCAGTATTGGACGCCGCGTCGATTTCAACGAGGTCCATCACGGCTTGGTTATCGCGCACACGCGTGCAGAAATCGCATTCGTTGCAGGGCGTGGCTGTAGGGCCGTTTTCGCAGTTGAGGCACTTGGCAAGCAGGCGGGCTGTGGTGGTTTTTCCGGTTCCGCGCGGCCCGCAGAAGAGATAGGCGTGCGCGGTGCGTCCGGCGCCAAGAGCATTGCGCAGCGTCTGCGCGATATGCTCCTGTCCGACGACATCCTCGAACGTCTGAGGCCGATATTTGCGGTAGAGAGACATGGAGAAATGCGAAGTGCGGAGTGCGGAATGTGGAGTCAGTTTACTCCGCACTCTACATTCCGCACTCCGCACTGAAAAAGTCTGGCCGCGCACCCACGCCTGGACCACGACCTTCCGGGCGGAATCGAAGCCGGTGGCTGGAAACAGGACACCTACAACGCACGGCGGGAAGCGCTTACCGTTGCTGTCTTCCGACCCTGGCGGGGTTCACGCCGCGCCGTCGTATAGGACCCGTTTCGTTATCGCTCCGTGCCTCGCCCTGGCCCACAAGACCGGGCCGCAGCGCAGGAATTCAGCTCCGCTAAAGCGGATTGCGGATAGAGGGCACCGCTGGCTCCCCGCCTAGCGCGACCAAAAAAAGAGAAATGCGGAATGCGGAATGCGGAATGCGGAATTTTACTCCACGCTTCGCACTCCACACTTCGCACTTCAGTTGGCGGACAGGGTGGGATTCGAACCCACGAGGCTTTTAACACCCACACGAGTTCCAGTCGTGCTCCTTAAACCACTCGGACACCTGTCCTGCTCTTAAAGTTGTAGGTTCCATGTTAGAAGTTCCAAGTGCAGTTACCACTTGGAACTTTCAACTTGAAACCTACAACTTTTACCCGGACAGGGAGGGATTCGAACCCCCGATACACTCGCGTGTATAACGGTTTTCGAGACCGCCGCGTTCGACCACTCTGCCACCTGTCCAAACGAATGAAGAATTGTAAATTTAGAATTGAGAAAAGACTATTGTCTTTCTCTATTGTGCTTTCAAAATCTTCAATTCTCAAAACGCCCTGCGAATTCTACCAAAACTTGCGCCTTCTGACGAGAGAAATTGGGGGTAACGCCCGAAATTTTCAGGCGGCTCCGAGCACTTGCGCTTCGTAACCGGCATCATCTAACGCTTCTAACATGGCTGGCACGTCCGCGTTTTCGTGCTGCACGAGCGCGTGGCCCGCTTCAAGCTGCACATCGGCGCTTTGCACGCCCGGCAACGCTTGCAGCGTCTTCGTGACATGCGCCACGCAATTCGCGCATGACATGCCTTCGATTTTCAGTTCAGTGTTTTGCATGAATCCTCAACGTCCGCGCCTGAGTGCAAACCTGCCTCAGCGCAAAACAACAACGCCAGACAACTTGGTGAGGTTCCGACGTCCGCTCAACTCTTTCCCGGCTCCGTAGGCGGCACAATATCCAAAAACGAAGGGAAGCGAGCACCTTTTTTGGCCACAAACAGAGCGGAATCGGCATCTTCGAGCAGTTCGGCGAGGTCTTCGCGCGTGGAAAGAGGATGATTGTCCTCGTCTTCAACTTCGCCGTCTCCCAGTGATTGACTGCGGCCCGGAATGCGTTCGGCTTCGCCGATGCTAACCGTGACCGGCAATTGCTGATGATGCCACACAAAGTAGGCGCCCGTGACCAGTTTTTCGATTTTATCGCGCACCATACCGGCGCCGTCTACGCCGGTGTGCGTCAGTAAAATCACGAATTTCGAGCCGCCAAAACGCGCCACAAGGTCGGTATCGCGCACGCAGGTTTTCAGGATGTTCGCGACTTCACGCAAAAGCGTATCGCCGCAACCGTAGCCGAAAGTCGTGTTATAAAGGCCGAAATGGTCTACGTCCACCATGAGGCAGGAAAGAGCTTGCCCGTAGCGGCGGGCGCGGCTGCATTCTCGGTAGGCGGCTTGAAAGAAAAAGCGACGATTCAAAACCTGCGTGAGATCATCAACTTGAATCTGTCGGCTCAGACGTTCGTTTGTGGCCTGCAATTCGCGTTTTAAGCGGGCCAAACGCACTGCTGTAGCAAAACGGGCCTTAATTTCCAGTTCCGAACTGCCCGCAGCTATGAATTCGTCGGCTCCTGCTTGCGCGAGCGCCTGCATATCCGCGCCTTCCAAAGCTAAAACGACCACAGGGGCCAGCGTATCGAGCGCGCCATGCAAAGTGCCTTGATTCTCGCTTTTCAGGTATGCGCACAGAGCATCAATCATTTGCAGATTGCCATCAAGCACTACCACGTCCGGCGTGGCGTGCACATGGCCCTCCAACACTTCAGCGGGTGTCAGCCAAGCCAAATCGTAACCTTGGCTACTCAGCACTTCGCACACTTTACGTGCGCCTTCAGACAGTGAGGAGACATCGGACACCACAAACAGCACGCGTGGTGCCTCCGCCGACATTTTCGGCTCTTTGGTGCTGGCATTTTTAGCTTTGGTGTGCCTTGCGGCTCGGTCTGCGGCATCGACCAGACCCGGCAGATTCTCATCCATCGACCTAACCTCTTTCCTGTTTGACGTCTTCGACAGCAGTCACTATTCTACCACAGAGACTCATGCCTTCCTCCTGTTCAATGCAGGCTGCACAGGTATAATTATCGCTTGTAAAATTCAAATGAATTTCAAATTCAGCGCGGACGTAGCCCAACGGCAGAGGCACATGTCTTAGGAGCATGACAGTAAGGGTTCGAATCCCTTCGTCCGCAGAAAAATTTCCTCACGGCCCTTGCCATTTGCCGGAGCGGTGTTTATAATTTCCTTTGCTGTCTCCGAGGTCGCTCCTCGGATCAGCATCAAGAAGTTTAGTGAGAAGTTGTAAAACGTCGTAATATGCGGAAGTAGCTCAGTGGTAGAGCATCACCTTGCCAAGGTGAGGGTCGCGAGTTCGAACCTCGTCTTCCGCTTCGTTCCAGATTGAGGCAAAAACTGTTTTCAGCCGTGATTGAACCAAGCCCCGCACACGCTCCCGTGGCGGGGTCTTTTTTTGATTAACGGCATTTATCCACGAATTCGCTCCGCAGCGAATTAAATCTGGAATCAGTGAACATAGAGGACTTTACAGGATGAGCACGGTGCAACTTAACAACGTGACGGTCGAACGGGGCGAAGGCGGTCTGGTGACGCTGCAAATTGAAGTCGCCCCTGAAACGGTGCGCGCCGCGCGCGAGCGCGCCCTGAAAAGCTGGTCGCGCCGCATTCGCGTGGCCGGTTTTCGTCCGGGACACGTCCCGGCCAATGTCGTGCGACGCAACGTCGGCGACGAAAACATTAATCAAAGCGTCAGCGACGATCTGGTGCCGCAAGCCTATCAGGCGGCCATTGAGCAGGAATCTCTGGTGCCGATGGAGCGCGCTTCGGTGGACGAACTCACCTTCGACGCCTTCGACGGCGAAAAGCCGCTGACCATGACCGCACGCGTTATTGTGCGCCCTGAAATCACGCTCGGTCAGACCGAAGGGCTGGAAATCACCCGCCCGAAAATCGAAATCAGCGACGAAGACATCGACGCCGGTCTCGAAGCCTTGCGCGGCGAACGCGCCGCTCTCAACACCGTGGTCGAACGCGGCGCGCAAGACGGCGATGTGCTGAACGCCGAGTTGCAGGTTTACCTCGACGGCGAACCGCGCGGCGAAGAACCGGCACAGCTTCGCGCGTTTGTTCTCGGCCAGAGCGGTTTCGTGCCCAATATCGACGAGCACCTCATCGGTGCCGCGCTCGACGAAGAGCGCCGCTTCACCATCACCTACCCGGAAGATTTTCAGGACGAAGAACTCGCCGGCAAAGAAGCCGAATTCGCCGTTAAAGTCACCTCCATTAAAGAGCGCATTCTGCCCGAATTGGATGATGCTTTCGCCGAATCTTCGGGCGCCGAAAACATGGAAGCGCTGCGCGAGCAGATGAAAATGTTCCTCGCCGCACGCAAAGAGCGCGAAGCCGCCGAGGCTGCGCGCACGCAGATCGTGCAAAAAGTTATCGAAGGCACGCAGTTGGAACCGCCCGCGCAGTTGGTTGCGCGCCGCGCCCACAACCGTCTGCACGCGTTCGAGCATGAACTGGAACATCGCGAAACCACGCTCGAAAACTACCTCGCCGATTCCAACCAGACGCGCGAAGAGTTCGAAGCCGTGCTGCAAGCGGAGATTGAACAGGAACTGCGTCAGGAACTGGTGCTCGATGAAATCGCGCGCTTGCAAAACGTGCAGGTGTCGCAGGACGAAGTCATCAACCACTACCAAATGATGTCGCAGATGCTGCGCCAGCCGGTTGAGCAACTGGTGCAGGAAGTCGATGTGGAAACCGTGAGCGCTTCCATACGTCAGCGTAAAGCCATAGACTGGCTGATGGCCAACGCCAGCGTGACTGAAGAAGGCGCAGCGGGCGAAGATTCCGGCGAAACTTCCGAACCGGCATCCTCCGAAACTGCGCAAGACGAAGCATAAGCTCCAAGTTCTCAGCGACGAGCCATGAGAAATTTTCTCATGGCTCGTAACTTTGGGCAGAGGAGCGAGGAGATTCCATGTTAGTTCCTTACGTTGTTGAAGACACACCGCGCGGCGAGCGTGGTTACGACATTTATTCGCGTCTGCTCAAAGAGCGCATTATTCTTATCCACGAGCCGATCAGCGATCATCTCGCCTCCGTCGTGCAAGCGCAGCTTTTGTTTTTGGAGAGTGAAGACCCCGACCGCGACATCGAAATCTACATCAACAGCCCCGGCGGCAGCGTTTACGCCGGCAACGCGATTTACGATACGATGCAAATTATCAAGCCGGATATTGCGACGATTTGCACCGGCTACGCGGCCAGCTACGGCGCGGTTTTGCTCTGCGCGGGCGCCAAGGGCAAGCGTTACATTACGCCGCACGCGCGCGTCATGATTCACCAGCCGTCCGGCGGCTTTGAAGGCATGGCCACCGACGCGGAAATCAGCCTGCGCGAAATGCTTAAGCAGAAAGAATCGCTGAACCACATTCTCGCCAAGCACACCGGGCAACCCTACGAAAAAGTCGCCTCCGACGCCGAACGCGATTTCTGGATGGGCGCCGACGATTCCATCGCCTACGGCATGGTAGACAAGTTGCTGACGCGCGAACTTCGCGGCTAAACGGCAGTTTCGAGTTCCAAGTTGCAGGTTCCAAGTTAGCTTTTTCTCAACTTGGAACCTGCAACTTAAAACTTAAAACTGTCCCGAAGGGACTTTTATGCCAATGTTTGGAGAAGACCGCGAAAATTTGCGCTGTTCGTTTTGTGGCAAGCGGCGCGAACAGGTGGCCAATCTCATCGCGGGGCCGGGCGTTTATATCTGCGTCGATTGCGTTGATCTTTGCAACGAAATCATCGGGCGCGCGGGTGAGCCGGAAATTGCCGAAGCCGAAAACGCGATGCGTTCGCTGCCCAAGCCGCGCGAAATCGTCGAAGTGCTCGATCAATACGTCGTCGGTCAGGAGCGTGCCAAACGCAGCCTCGCCGTCGCCGTTTACAACCATTACAAGCGCATCGCTATGCAGGACGCGGGCGCGCCCAGTGACGTAGAACTCGAAAAAAGCAACATTCTCCTGATTGGCCCGACCGGCAGCGGCAAAACGCTCCTCGCCAAAACGTTAGCCAAAACGCTGAATGTGCCTTTCGCCATCGCCGATGCGACCGCGCTGACCGAAGCCGGCTACGTGGGCGAAGACGTCGAAAATATTCTGCTCAAGCTCTATCAATCCGCCGATGGCGACATCGAAGCGGTGCAGCGCGGCATTATTTATATCGACGAAATCGACAAAATCACCCGAAAAAGCGAAAATCCGTCGATCACGCGCGATGTTTCGGGCGAAGGCGTGCAACAGGGGCTTCTGAAGATTCTCGAAGGCACAATTGCCAATATTCCGCCGCAGGGCGGGCGCAAGCATCCCAACGCCGAATATATTCAAATCGACACGTCGGGCATTCTTTTTATTTGTGGCGGCGCGTTTGAGGGCCTTGACAAGGTCATCGAACGCCGCGTGCGCGAATCGAGCCTCGGATTGCTTTCCAACCCGACCAGCAAAATTACCGATTCGCACAAGCGTGCCCAGCTTTTGCAGCACGTTATTCCCGATGATTTGCTGAAACACGGTTTCATCCCTGAATTCATCGGTCGCCTGCCGGTGACGACTACGCTCGACCCGCTCGACGAAGCCGCCATGATTTCGATTTTGACGGCGCCGCGCAACGCTCTCACCAAGCAATACGCGCGGATGCTTGCCGCCGACGGCGTGGAACTGAAGTTCACCGAAGAAGCGCTCAAACTCATTGCTCATCGCGCGATGGAACGACGCACCGGGGCCCGCGCCCTGCGTTCGATTCTCGAAGAAACGATGGTCAACGTGATGTATGAAGTGCCTTCGATGCGCGGCGTGGCGCAGTGCATTATCGATGAAGAAACCATGCGCGATAAGAAAGACCCCAAACTTATCACGCGCGAGCAGATTTTGGCGCAAACCCGCGAGGAACGCGCTCGCGCCGCCGAAGCGCATCTTGATGCCAAACCGGCGCGCAAAACGCGCCCTACGCCGCTACCAACCTTCGACGACGAACCCGCCGAAGCCGCATAAAATCAACAAAACGCCGCGCTCCCAAAGAGCGCGGCGTTTTGTTTTAAACTGCGCTCATTCCCTGTTTGCGGAGGCCGGAAATGAAAGCAAAACCGATAGCGGCTCTGTTGGTGATTAGCGCCTGTAGCTGGTGCGTCGCGGTGCGCAGCGACGACCCAAGCACCGGAAACGAAGACCCGCCCGCGAAAGAAGCGCCCGTCATTGTGCCAGCGACTGCCAAAAGCGAATCGCCCGCTCCCGACGTGCCAATGCTCATCCCCGAAGGCCAAACCATTCCAAAATTCGGCGCCTCGAATGATCCTCTTGAAGAAGCACCGCAACCAACTCGCAAAGCCAACATTAAGGCGCCCGAAATCGCGGGATACAAGAAATGGAAAGTCGTCAACGAAAAGCCATATTTCGTTCCCATGCCAGAATTCACGCTTTGCGCCAGCAGTTCTGCGTTGCCTCCGGTCAACAATAAGATTCAGGTTGGCCCTTCCCCCAATGAGTGGCGAGGCCATCATCCGTCTACTTTGGGCAAATATATTCGCGTTTTGGTGAACGACAAAGGCAAAACGGCCATGTTCGCCAAGAATCCGCAGTTTCCGGTTGGCAGCGTGGTGGTCAAAGAAAAGCTGCCCGACGCGAAAAGCCACACGCCGGAACTGCTGACAGTGATGATAAAACGCGAAGCCGGTTTCGACCGCGCCAAGGGCGATTGGGAATACCTCGTCGCGGACGGCAAAGGTCAGAAGGCTTTTGAGCGCGGGAAATTGCAAAACTGTCAGGCGTGCCACCTCGCAAGGCCCAACTCGGACTACGTTTTTCGCGATTACATGAAATAACTGCTCAAAACGCAAAAAGGGCACAGAGATAATTAAATCTCTGTGCCCTTTGTGTTGTCTGTGGTGAATTACTTTGCGCTGGCCTGACGCTGCTGATTAGCGTTCGGCGCGGCAAACAGGCCACCGTCGCTGAGGCCGGTATAAGTCCCGGCGGGTGAAAGTCCCAGCCACGGGTCGCTTTGTGGCGTGAGAAACAGCTTGTCGTAAATCATGCGGTTCAACTCATTGAAGTCGTTGACTTCGTGCGTGATAAACCATTGATGCAGCGGCGCGTGGAAATTCCATTCGTTCCGCGCCGTGTCCACGGCCATATTACGCTCGAAACTATCGACCAAACGTGCGAAGGGTTCGGCAGGTGGCTGCGCCATCGGTTGTTTTGCGCCCACGCTCGGCAGAATGGTAAATTGCACGGACTGCAACGGCGAATCGGACGATAGCGGCTTGTTATCCAACACCGGACGTTGTGAGCGTAGCAGCAAACGACTATTTTCGTCGAGGCGCGCTTTTTCGAGGTGCGGCGTGAGTCCGCCCCAATACATCAACTGCTCGCGAGAGAAGTTGATGCCCCGATAGAGTTCGGTGGCATTGAGCACAGGCATTTCAACGACACGCTTCGATGCCGCTGTCAAACCGGCACGCGGCGCGGAGACAACCTTTGTGGCATCGGCATCAAGCGCGCTCGTATTACGCAAACTTTTCAATGCCATGTCGCGCGATTGCTCAAGCACCTTTTTATCGGCCTTCGCCCAATAATCCGGGTTGCCAGCCTTCATTTCCACCATGTATTCGTCGACCAGAGCGACAATCTCGCCGTCGTGCCACGCTTTTAGCTTTTCACCCCGTGCGGCGCCTTCGAGGCCGTTGCACTCTTTGAAAAGCGCTTCCCCTTTTTCCAGCCACGATTGAAAGGCTCCGGGGCCGTAAAGTCCCGGCAAAACATCGAGCGGGCGCGCTGAAGCGTCCAGCAAATAATGTGCACTGTTGCCGGTGAGCGTGCGCTTAAGAATGCGGCCATCGCCCATATCAATTGTGACGACCGGCACCGGGCGCTCCGAACTCCAGAACAAAATGAATTGATCCCGCAGCGTTTGTGAAATCTGCGCGTTGGCGTAAAGCGCGGTGCGGAAAAAGCGGCTGTTGGCACACGAATATTCGTCGGAGAGCTTGCCAAGCATGCGCAGCGACAGAATCGGCTTATGCTGCGCCCGCGCGGCGGCTTTGGCCGCTTCGAGGTCGGTATACCAGTAAAGGTGCGACGACCACGCATCGCGCTGTCCGGCGACGGCATCAAGTTGCTCGCTGAGCAACTGCCAACGCGCGTCCGTTTCAAAATTTGCGGTGCGCAACTTGGAATTATGCGCTTCGATTTCGCTGCGGTGCGCCTGCCAGAACTTTTCAAAGCCCGCCGGGCCTATGGCGCGCAATTGCGCCGGATTATCGCCACCCGCGCGCAAAACGCGGCCTCCGGCCAGCAGTGCGCTACCGGCTATAACACCAGCCACAATCAAGGTTTGCTTCTTCATTTCGCGTGCCTCCTCATTACAGAAATTATTAGAGACGCAATCGAGTGTTGTGTAGTAGAGGCAAAACAAAAGCCCGCAGATTTTTGAGAAATCTGCGGGCTTTTGTGGTTTTTGGTGCGCGAGAGAGGATTTGAACCTCCACTCCCTTGCGAGAACTAGCTCCTGAGGCTAGCGCGTCTGCCGTTCCGCCACTCGCGCGAGGTGCCTGTTTGGTCAGGCGGCAAAAGGAAATTATAGCGAGACGAAGAAAAATCGTCAACCTCAAAGCTTCTCAATCCGCCTCCAAAAAATGGCAAAACTCCGCAGTCACACCCTTATGCTGTTTTCTCTTTAAGTTTCGAGCAGACGCAAGCTCAAACAAATATTTTCAGGAGACGTAAATGTCATCCCACCTTAGGCGCCTCGTGCGCCCTGCACTTTGTGCCGCCACACTGGCCTACTTTATAATCGGCAACGTGGCACACGCCGCGACTTATGAAGTCGCCTCATCCGGTAGCGACGCCAACGCCGGAACCGCCGCGCAACCGTGGAAAACGCTGCAAAAAGCTTCCAACACGGTGAAAGCTGGCGACACCGTGCTGGTCAACAATGGCACCTACGCCGGTTTTCGTGTCCGCACTTCGGGCACAGCCGCCTCTCGCATCGTTTTCAAAGCGAAGACCAAATGGGGCGCCAAAATCAATACGCCCGGCCCCAGTGCGGACGTTGATTTAATCGCGGTGCTTTCAGCGTCTTACGTCACTATCGACGGTTTTGAAGTGTTCAATTCGCCGCGCGCCGGAGTTGGTGTCCGCTCCTGGTTCGACGATGACGGCGCCGATACGCGCGATAACATCGTGCAAAATTGCTTCTGCCACGATAACGGTCTGCCTTCGGGCGGCGCGCACGACGGCATTTTCACCGGCTTCGCACTCAATTTTACGGCTCAGGACAATGTTTTAGACCACAACGGCGAGCACGGCATTTACATCTCGAACTCTGCCGACAACCCGATTGTGCGCCGCAATATCAGCTCGAATAACCGCGCCTGCGGCATCCAACTCAACGCCGACTTGAATACGGGCGTCAACGGCACGCAGGATGGCATCATTTCCAATTGGCTGGTCGAAAATAATGTGATTTTCGGCAATGGCACCAGCGGCGGTGCGGGCATCAATCTCGACGGCGACATCAACGGCATTTGCCGCAACAACCTGATTTACAACAATCTGGCGAGCGGCATCGCGATGTATCAAATTGATGGCGGTGTGCCTTCGCAGGGCAATTTGATCGTCAATAATACCATTTACAACCCAAACAGCACGCGCGGTGCGTTGGTCTTCCTCGCGGGTGCCAACAACAACGTCGCTTTCAACAACATTTTTATTTCCGGCAAAGGCATGGACATTGATGTCGTGAGCGGCTTCCAACACGATTACAATATCGTATCGAGCTTCGTCGGTGCGTCGGCCTCGGCGCATGAATCTGCGGCTACAGCAGCGAGCCTGTTTGTCAGCGTCGCGGGCAACGATTACCATTTGGCAGCGGCTTCTCCGGCGCTAAATAGCGGTGTAGCGACTTTCGGCGGCAAAAACGCGCCAGCAACCGACCTTGAAAACCACGCACGTCCATCAGGCGCCGCTTTTGATCGTGGCTGCTACGAAACCCCTGCTGCCGCGCCAAGCAACCCGCCGCAAAACATCAGCGTGACGCCCGCAGCGGCCAGCAGCGTGGCAGGTGTGGGAACCACGCTGAGTAGCGTGCACCGCGACTTGGATGGCGTGAATAACATTTCTTACGCGATGATTTCGGTGGGCGCTACGACAAGCGCCGTGAATGTATTGCGCGGCTACTACAACGCGGTTTCTAACAAGCTTTACTTGCGCGACGACGCCAACAGCGCGTGGCTGGGCGGCTTTGCTCCGGGCAGCGCGAATGTCATTGCCAACTCGCAGGGCAAGCTCGATTGTGCGCTAACGACCGTTGGCAAACAGGGCAACGATTTAACAATCGGATGGAGACTTATCGCCAACGCCGGTTGGGCAGGCACCACGCAAAAAGTGTTTCTCTTCGTGCGTGATAAAGACACCAACAGCGACGGCTGGGATCAGCCGGGAACGTGGCAAATCACCGCTGCTTCTAACGCCGCGCCGGTGAATGTCAGTCTGTCGCCAAACAGCGGTTCGAGTGCAGTGAATACGGCGCGCCTTTTCACCTCCGATGTTCGCGACGCCAACGGTGCCGCCGATCTTTCCATCGTGTTGCTGCGCGCCACTTCCAGCGGTAGTAATGCGGGCAGTCTGGTCGGATATTACAACCTCAAGGCCAACAAGCTGTATCTTCTCAACGACGCGGGCAATGTTTACACTGGCGGTTTCGCGCCGGGCAGCGCGAATATGATTTCCAACTCGCAGGGCAGCCTCAACTGCGCACAGTGCAGCGTTTCGATAAACGGCACTCATCTCACGGTGAACTGGAGTTTCACACCCTCACAAGCTCTATCGGGTCAAACGCTCAATCTTTCGTTGTATTGCAAAGACGCCAGCGCCGCTTCGGATGGCTGGGACGCTTTTGGCACGTGGCACGTAAATTAAAGTCAAATTCGATGAAACAACGGCGCGGAAGCATCTTCCGCGCCGTTGTTTTGCATTTGGGACATTAGCGAGGCGGGGCTATACTCTTTCGCGCTATGCAAGCACCGATGCTACTGGGAATTGACATCGCCAAACGCGATGTAGCGGTGATTTTGGCCAACGCGCAAGGCGGCGCCGAATTGGCTTTGCGCACCGACTTGCCCAAAGAAGGCGGAGCGCCAGCGGTGTGGCTCTCGGCGATGAGCGCTGCGCGCGAAACGCTGCGCCGCGCGCAAATCGTTCCCGATATGGTGCAGTGCGTGGCGGTCGCGCTTGACGCGCCAATGGACGAAAACGGCATCGTCGGCAAAAGTGCGCGTAGCGTGGGCTGGGAAGGCTTCGATTTGCCGGATGCGTTGCGCAGGCATCTCAATGTAGCGCGTGGCGTGGCGCAAAGCCGTTTGCTCAGCGAGGCGTTGGGCGAATGGCATTTCGGCGCCTTGCGGCCTGATGGCGAAAACAGCAGCGGCGATTGGCTTTATGTGCACCTCGGCTCGTCGGTTGGCGCTGTGGCCTGCGTCAATGGCGGCATTTTGCGCGGCGCGAACGGCGCGGCGGGCGAACTTGGTGCGCTGTGCATCGAACGCGACGGCGCTTTGACTTCCAACGGGCGGCGCGGCGGCCTCGAATCGTATTGCACGCACGAAAGTTTCATATCGCGAGCGGTCAGCTACGGCATCACCAACCAAACGGCGGCGCAAATTTGGGATTCTTACGGCAGCAATTTCACGGCGCGCTCGGTGTGCGACGATTACACGGCGCGCTTGGCGCAGGGCACCGGCGCCGCGCTGACAATCCTCAACCCGGCGCAGCTTGTTTTTGGCGGCAGTTTGGTCACTGCACTCGGCGAAAAATTGCTCGTTCCGTTGCGCGCCCGACTTAAGGAATTTTGCCTCCCCGCGCACTTTGCGCATTTGCCGGTAGTAGCCGGTAAACTCGGCGACGATGCCGCCGCACTTGGCGCCGTCGCGCTGGCCATGAAAAGCATGGCAGCGCCGTAAACAGCGCTTATTTCGCTGATTCTCTTCTGAAAACACACATCATGTCTCTCGAACTCTGGCAACGCTATCAGCAGTATTTGTTTCTCGACGACGCGCTCGAACTGAGCCTCGACATTTCGCGCATGAACTTTAGCGACAGCTTTTTCGCGTCGCTGGAGCCGAAGCTGCAAAAGGCTTACAGCGCGATGGCCGAACTGGAAAAAGGCGCCATCGCCAACCCCGACGAAGGGCGCATGGTCGGCCATTACTGGCTGCGTGCGCCGCAATTAGCGCCCGATGATTGGGGCAATGTCATCGAAAACACGCTCGAAGACCTGAAAACCTTTGCGGCGCAGGTTCACGAGGGCGAAATCACTCCGCAAAGCGGCGGCAGATTTGAAAATCTGCTCGTTGTCGGCATCGGCGGCAGCGCGCTGGGGCCGCAATTCGTGGCGCACGCGCTCAGCGAGCCGGGCCGCGACCGCATGACGCCTTACTTTTTCGATAACACCGACCCCGACGGCATGGCCCGCGTGCTGGGCCGCATCGGCGACGGCCTGAAAAAGACGCTCACGGTCGTCATTAGTAAAAGCGGCGGCACCAAAGAAACGCGCAACGGAATGTTGGAAGCGCAGGCCGCTTATCACGAAATGGGCCTGCACTTCGGTCGCCACGCGGTCGCCATCACGGGCGAAGGCAGCAAACTCGACGCGGATGCCACCAACGAGCGCTGGCTGGCGCGTTTTCCGATGTGGGACTGGGTGGGAGGCCGCACCAGCGAAACCAGCGCCGTCGGCCTGCTTCCGGCGCTCTTGCAGGGCTTCGATGTGGACGCCATGCTTTCCGGCGCCGCACAGATGGACGAAGCCACGCGTCGCACCGAAACGAGCCGCAACCCGGCGGCGATTTTGGCGGCGATGTGGTATCACGCTACGGGCGGACACGGCAAAAAAGACATGGTCATTTTGCCTTACAAAGACCGTTTGGAGCTGTTTTCTCGCTATTTGCAGCAGCTTATTATGGAATCATTGGGCAAGGAAAAAGACCTCGACGGACGCGTGGTGCATCAGGGCATCGCGGTTTATGGCAACAAAGGCTCAACCGATCAGCACGCTTATGTGCAGCAGCTTCGTGATGGCACCAACAACTTTTTCGCGACCTTTATCGAAGTGCTCAAACCGCGCGAAGGCGGCACGCTCGAAGTGGAACCCGGCGTTACTATCGGCGATTATTTGTTCGGATTTTTGCACGGCACACGCACTGCGCTGCACGAAAATGGGCGTGAAAGCCTGACGATTACCGTCGAGCGCGTGGACGCCGCTACCGTTGGCCGCCTGATTGCCCTTTACGAACGCGCGGTCGGTTTTTACGCCAGCCTGATCAACATCAACGCGTATCATCAGCCGGGCGTGGAAGCCGGAAAAGTCGCCGCGCAGGGCATCGTCGCTTTGCAGGCGCGCGTGCTCGAAGCGCTGCGTGCTCAGCCCGGCTCGGAACTGACCGCCGACGAAGTGGCCGCGCACCTAAAAATACCCGGCGACACCGAAACGATTTTTCACATTCTGCGCCACCTTCAGGCTTCCGGGCGCATCCGGCGCCAGAGTGGCAGCGGAACCGGCACCACGTTCGTGGTGAATTGAGAATTTTGAATTTTGAATTAACGACTCCATTCGCGCCGTTTAATTCAAAATTCTCAATTCAAAATTGAAAATTTCTCCGCAGGAGATTCATGCTTTATCCTCTTAAATTTCAGCCTTTTTTGAAGTTCTATCCCTACGGCGGACGGCGCTTCGTGGAGGTCTTGCACAAAGAAGGCGTGCCAGCAGATCGCGATGTCGCCGAAACGTGGGAGATTTCCGATCACGGCGAAGAGCAGTCGATTGTCGTTAATGGGTCGCTGGCCGGACGCACATTGCGCTCGCTCATGGAAGAATTCGGCGCAGAGCTCGTCGGTGACGAAATCTGGGCGCGCTACGGCGACTATTTTCCGCTGCTCATCAAGTTTCTCGACTGCGACAAGCGTTTACCCGCGCATATGCATCCCAACGACGCTCACGCGGCGCGCCTTGGCCTCAAAGACAAGGGCAAAACCGAAGCGTGGTATATCGTGAAAGCCGACCCCGGCGCCGACGCTTATTGCGGCACTTTGCCCGATATGACGCCGGAAAAATTCGCTGCTGCCATCGAAAGCGGCGACACCTACGACGGCGTAATGAAAAAGGTCGCGACGACGACTGGCGAGACTTATTTCGTGCCTTCGGGGCGTTTGCACGGCCTCGGCGGCGGCAATCTCGCCTTTGAAATTCAGCAAAACTCGGACGCCGGTTTCGGCTGGGATTGGGCCGGTTTCGTCGAAGCGGGCGTGATTCCTGCCGCAGATGCCAAAGCGCATCCGCAATTTGCCATCGAATGCGCGTATTACGAAGACGGCGCGCAAGAGCAAACAAAATACGTCACGATTCAGGAAGGCGCTGTCACCAAGACTTTTTGCTGCGCCTGCCAGTATTTCGTGCTCGAAAACCTCAAAGCAACCGAGAAATTCACCTTCAGCGACGCGGCGCCGCGTTTCAATACGCTCACTCTCATCGGCGGCGCGGCGATTTTGCGTGCCAACGGCGAAGAGGTTTTCGCGCGGCGCGGCGAATCGCTGCTGATTCCTGCCGAAATCGAGGTCGAAATCGAGCCGAATTCGCTGTCAGGCGGCGGTGAAGTTGAAATTCTGCGCTGCTACGTGCCCGACTTGGAAATGGACGTTATCGAACCGTTGCGCGCCCACGACAAAAGCGACGAAGAAATCGCGTGGCTCGGCTCCTACGGGCAAGGCAACGACCTTTTGCGCTTGCTCGGCCTGCCGCAAAGCACGTTTATGGTGACCGACGCACAGCGCGAAGCCGCCATTGAACGCGGTAAAGATTCGCGCGACGAAACTTCATAGCATTTCACACAATTCTTTAAAGGCCGCACCGAAATTTGCTCGGTGCGGCCTTTGCTTTGCCACTTTGAGCTTTGCCACGTGTGCGCGAAACGCCGCAGCGGGCAATGAGCACGCTATGACACCAGCTTTCATGTTTGCCACGGGCATCGAAAATTCGTATCCCACGATTCACGGCGGCAAAACGCGTGTGGACGAGATGGAAAAGTGCGGTCACTACGACCGCTGGCGCGATGATTTCGACTGCGTGCAGGAGCTTGGCATCACTTTCGTGCGCTACGGGCCGCCGCTTCATCGTGTTTGGCTGGGCGACGGGCGTTACGACTGGTCTTTCGTAGACGCAACTTTTAACGATTTGCAACGCCGCGACCTGATGCCGATTACCGACCTTTGTCATTTCGGCGTGCCGGACTGGATCGGCAACTTTCAGAATCCTGAGTTTCCTGAACTTTTCGCGCGTTATGCCAATGATTTTGCCCGGCGTTTTCCGTGGGTGCAGCTTTACACCCCGGTCAACGAAATGTTTATTTGCGCGCTATTTTCAGCGTCTTACGCCTGGTGGAACGAGCAGCAAAGCAGCGACCGCGCTTTTGTGACGGCACTAAAACACATCGTCAAGGCCAATGTTCTGGCGATGCAGGCCATTCTCGATGTGCGTCCCGACGCAATATTTATTCAAAGTGAATCGTCGGAGTATTTTCACGCCGACAGTCCAAAAGCCATTAAACCTGCGGAAGTTCTGAACGCGCGTCGTTTTCTCTCGCTTGATTTGAATTACGGGCGCCGCCTCGATTCGGAAATGTATGAATATCTGCTCGACAACGGCATGACGCGCGAAGAATATCACTTTTTTCTGAACGTAAACCTCAAGCACCACTGCATTATGGGCAACGATTACTACATCACCAACGAGCACCGCGTCTGGGAGGATGGACACACGCAAGCGTCGGGCGAAGTTTTTGGCTACGACGCGATTACGTGGCAGTATTACGACCGTTACCATTTGCCGGTTATGCACACCGAAACAAATATCGTGCAGGGGCCAAAGGGCGACGAAGCGGTTTACTGGCTCTGGAAAGAGTGGGCCAATGTGCTGCGCTTGCGCAACGACGGCGTGCCGATTTTGGGCTTTACATGGTATTCCATTACCGATCAGGTGGATTGGGATTCGGCGTTGCGCGAGCCGAAAGGCAACGTAAATCCGCTGGGGCTTTTCGACCTTGACCGTAAAATTCGTCCCGTTGGCGAAGCGTATAAGAAGCTCATCGCCGATTGGGGCGCGGTGCTGCCAACGCAAAGCGCCTGTCTGCGCGTGCCGATTGTGCGCGCCAGCGAATACGACGATTCGTGGGCAGCGAAAAATCGCGCCGAGGCTCAGGCCAAAAGCAGTGCTACGCCCACCGAAAACATCAACGGTGGAGGAGGACGATAATGCGATTTGAAAATAAAGTAGCGATTGTCACCGGCGCGGCCAGTGGTATTGGGCTGGCTACGGCGAAACGTTTGGGTAGCGAAGGCGCGCGCGTGGTTATCGCCGATTTAAACGCGGAAAAAGCCGCAGCGGCGGCACAGGACGTCATAAAATCCGGCGCGCCCGACGCGTGGGGCGCCGCCTGCGACGTTTCCCAAGAAGAGCAGGTGCAAAACACCGTAAACGGCGCCCTTGAGCGCTGGCAGCGGCTTGATGTGATCGTTAACAACGCCGGATTAATGGTTTTCAAACCTCTCGAACAGCACACCGCGGACGACTGGCTGAAGATTCTGCACGTGGACTTACTCGGCGCGTTTTTCTTCACCAAACAAGCGTTTTTGCACATGAAACCCGGCGGCGCGATTGTCAACGTGTCGAGCATCCATGCCGTAGAAACCACGCCCTTAGTCGCGTCTTACGCGGCGGCCAAAGCCGCGCTGGTCTCGCTGACGCGCTCCACGGCGCTCGAAGGCAAACCCAAAGGTATTCGTGCCAATGTCATTCTGCCGGGGGCGGTCGACACGCCGATGCTCTGGGAAAATCCCAATGTCAAATCGGGCGCTGAAACCGTTAATCCCGCCGATGTCGGCAAGCCCACAGACATTGCCGCGACCATCGCTTATTTGGCCTCCGATGATGCCGCTTTCGTGCAGGGCGCAACGGTGCGCGTGGATGGGGGACGCTTAGATCGTCTGTAAAACGAATACGATACAAAACAAAGCGGCGGCCCTCGAAAGAGAGCCGCCGCCTTCGTATTTGCAGGCAAGATGCCCGCATTTCAAAGTTACTTTACCGCGTCCGGCGCCCACGCCGAAACGACTTCGGGAGCATTGGCGCGCATTTCCACAAGGTAATTGCCTGCTGCCGGACGTTTCACCATCACTTTGTCGGCTAATTGAGCGAAAGTGCCACCAGCCACCAGCGCCTGCTCTTGTTGGCCGCGAGTGCGCACCACCAAAACACGCGCGTCGCTGTTCCAGCCGAGCGCTTTCCACTCGCCCGCCGCGTCTAACGCGACAATGACTTGCGTGGATGTGCCATCCTGCTGCTTCATCTCGAAAGCCATCGTGTGCTCGTCGGTGGGAATTATGGTGGCCGAAAGCACCGGGTTGGGCCACGCCTTCATTTGCAGCACCGACGCGAAGTTCGCGCGCGTGCCTTCCTGCCGCGCCAAAGCCATCTGCTCTTTGTCCGGGCCTTCGGCCAGAATTACGCTTTGGCCCGGCGCGCCCGCCAAATCTACGTTCATCTGCCCGACTTTTGTCGTCCACGTGCCCTGCCAATTTTTATCCGCAGCTTGGCGCGCGGCGACTTTGAGATGCTGAAAACCGTCGTTTTTGCCGAGCGGAGCGCCGACAGTTGCCGGGAAGCCGTTCAGCGTGCCGTTGTAGCGGAAGCTTCTGTCCCACGTGCGTTTGAAGGCGCTGCGCCCGTGATACAAGTCGATAACGGCGTCCGGCGTCACCACGACGGTGCGGTCGGAGAGCGCGCCGGGATAGGCCACCGCCTGAGCGCGCATGACTTTAAGCCCCGGCGTGTCCTCGAAGACCAGCAACTTGCCGGTGGTGGCCATTTGCGCCGATTCATCGACTGACATCGTGTTGTGCGCCACGGTTTCGGCTGTCCATTCGTTGTGGAGCGCGTCTTCGTAGCGGTGAAACACCGGCTCGCCGCCCAGTTCGTCGCCTTTGCCGCCGTCGCCCTGCGCGTAAAGAATGAGATTCAGCTTGTCGTAGTGGCCATGCACGCCGCCGTGCTGGCCGTAATCCATCAGCGCAAAAACATTCGGCTGGCGCAAAATCGCGTAGCCGAGATTTTCAAAAACTGTGCTGGGATAAGTCGAAGCCTGCGGTTCGGGCAGCACATCGTAGATGCGCGTGGGAAAATAAACTGCCTGACTCATGTGCAGTTGGCGCGGCGAAATGTTGGTGAGATAGGCGTAGGCCGGGTCTTGATAACGCAAGTAGGCGTAATCGTAAACCATGGTTGACCAGTCGCCCAAACGCGCGCGGCTCGAATCGTTGATGCCCGGCGCGCTGCCGTCGGGATATGAATAACGCAGCGGCGAATCGAAGAGCATTTTCAAGCGGTTGTTATCAAAGCCCCACAGGTCGATTCCCTGCCGTGCGGCGGCCTCGAAGCCCGAAACCATCGCGGTGAGCGCAAACATTTGATAGCCGATGGCGCCTTCGCCCCACATGCCGTCCGAGCCAATGCCCTGCGCCAAAAGCGCGCGAAAATTCGCGGCGGCAAGGTCGAGCATATTCTGGTCGCCTAAGACGGCGCCGGTCATCATCGTGGCCGAGTTGTAAAAGTTCAGCCAGTTGCCGACCGGCTTGCCGTTGCCGGGTTCGGGCATGGCGGTGCGCCAGTCTTTGTTCTTTTTGTCGCGCTCGGCTACTTCGACGGCGGGGTCTTTACGCCAGATAAAGGTAATCGCCGGGCGAAGGAGCTGATTTTCGATTTTTTGATGATCGGCAGCGGTTAGCGCGCCGCTGTCATGAATGTAATCGTAGCCCTCGATGAGCGGAATCAGCCACATCGCCTCCGAAAGGCGCTGCGCCATCACTTTGCCGGTGTCGTTTTTGTTGGCGCCTTTGTGTTCGGGATAGGCATCGTAGCGCTCGGCGTAGCCGACGAGAATTTCCGCCGCGCGGCGCGCATATTTCATATCGCCGCTCAGCGTGTAAGCGATGCCGAGCGTGCCCGCGTTGCGCGAAATCAAGTCGTGTTTTTTGGCTGCGTCGTCGCCACGGTCGTTAAGCTGCGCGGGTGGGCCTTTGGGATCGGGAAAATCCGGGGCGCCGATGGCGTTCGCGATGTTGATCAGCGATTCCAAAACGGGCTTGCCGCGTTCGGTGTTTTGCAGCTTGGCGCGCAGCTCCGTCACTTCGGTTTTGGTCAGCAAAATACACGGATGCTCGCCTTTGGCGGCGCGCGGCGGCAGTTGCACGCCGCGCGCTGCTGTTGCGGTAGCTGTTGCGGCCACCGGCGGCGCATGCACGAAGGTCGGCGCTTTTTCATCGTAGCCTGCGATGCGAAATTTTTCCTGCAAATCGACCGGCGTCCACAGCGCGATTTCGCCAATGCCGCCCCAATTTATCTTTTCGCTGGGCACATGGTTGGACAGCACGGTGATTTTCAGGCTTTGCACTTCTTTGTTAACCGCCACGTCCTGCCAAACGGCTTTGCGCTTTTCGGGGCGCTTGAGTTCGAGGCTCTGGCGCAAAACCGTGCCGTCGTCGAGCGTGATTTCGATGTCTTTAGGCGCCATTTCGGTTTCGTAATCCGAATCGGCAAAGGCGAGACGCTCGATCATCACGCGAAACGGCAGTTCCACCGTGAACGTGTAAGGCGCGCCGCTGACGACCTGACGCGAGTGCAAACTGCCATCGAAACTGGCATCGGGCGAGGTATTCGGGTCTTTGCGCGCGCCCGCTCCCACACTCAGCGAAATGCGCGCGCCGTATTCGGGCAGCGTCGCGTTGGTCAACTTAGCGGCGCTTTTGGCATCCGCCGCGTGCAGTGGAGCGCCCGCAACGGCAAAAAGCGACGCCGCGCAGCAAACCGACACTAAAAGAGGTTTGAAATTGGTTTTCATAGACTTCTCAACGATTTTGGAGGCTGTCCATTTGGAGCGCGCCAACGCCGCTTTTGTAACGAGAAAACCGGATTTTTTCGAGATTTTAGTGCTAAAAACAGACAAAGCCGCACAGCGTAAAAACGCTGTGCGGCTTTGTCTTTGAATCGGCGAGGTTTTATTCGCTGGGGGCTTCGTCCTCGAAGAGTAGCGCCGAAACATCATCGTTGCGGATATAGGCTGAGCCTTGCGAATCAGTGAGAATCGCATAAGTCGGACTCACGAGGTTCACCTTGTAAGTTTCGGTCGGTTCCATGGTGGTATCGCCCTTCACCAAAACCGTGATGATCTTGCTGGTTTCGCCCGGCGCAAAGGTCAGCACGCCGCTTTGCACCGTGTAATCGGCGGGGCCAGCCGTGCCATTGGCGGTGGTGTAGTTCACTGTCACCGTGTTTGGCGAGGCCGCCGAAAGCGTGACGATGAAGGTCTGCGCTTTGGTGCCGCTGTTGCCTTCGTCCACTGTTACGGCGTTGGCGATGCTCATGCCCGGTCCGTCGTCGTTTTTGATGTAAGTGCTGCCGCGTCCATCGGCAATGGTGGCATTGCTCGGCGTTTTGATGTCGAAGAAGAACGGCTCGTTGAGTTCGGCCACCGCGTCGCCGACAAAAATCACCTTCACAGTTTTTGAGGTTTCGCCGGGTGCGAAAGTGAGCGTGCCGCTTCTGGCGACATAATCGCTGCCTGCTTTGGCGCCGTTGGTCACGCCGTCGGTGGTTTTGTAGTTCACAGTTACGGTTTTGCCTGAAGCCTCCGACAGTGTAACGGTGAAAGTCGCCGAACCGGGCGCGGAGGCGCTGCCTTCTTTGCTGGAAAACGGGTCGCTGACGACTAAAGTCGGCAGAGTGACTCCCGGCACTTCAAAAGCGCCGATGTCGCTGCCATCGCCTCCGGCTGCATTGGCAATCGCCGGATTATCGTAGGGACGTAATAGTCCACGCTGATCTTTGCCGGTGGCGCTCAGGTCTTTACCTTTGTCTATGGCCGGGCTGTTTGCCGCCAGAGCATGCGTTTGCGTCTGCCCGCCGTTGCTGGCTAAGCCGCTTAAAAGAGGATTAGTATTTTTAATGTCGGTAGCTGCTGTCAAAAAGCCACCGCCGTTGTCGCTGGTGAGATTGAAGCCCAGCGTGGTGATAGTGCTGCCTTGCACTGTGTTGGCGTTGGTCAAACTGCTGCCGGTGGAATCGGAAATGAGGGTGCTGCCGATGGCCAGTTTGCCGCTATTGGTGTTGAGAATTCCACCGCCTGCACTGGTGTTAGCGATGTTGCTTTTGAAAGTGCAGTTTTTGATGGTGGCTAAGGCATCGAAGCTGTTGTTAAAGCCGCCATCGTTGTAAATGGCGCCGCCGCCGACGGTGCCAGCCGATGTGTTGTTGCTTAGCGTGCAGTTGGTGAGGTTGAGCGTTGCATTTGCGGCAAAAGCGTCGTTGTAAATGGCGCCGCCGCCAAAGCCGGTGGCGCTGACGTTAGTGCTCAGCGTCGAGTTGGTTAGCGTCACCGTGCCACTGTCGTTGTAAATGGCGCCGCCGCCGTTAAAAGGCGTATCAGCGCGGTTGCCGGTGAAAGTGCAGTTATTGATGGACAGGGTGGCGGTATCGTTGATAATTGCTCCGCCGTTGCCAGAAGCCGTGTTGTTTGTAAAAACGCAACTAGTCAGTGTGCCGGTAAAAGTGCCGTCCTCACCATCGGCGTAAATGGCGCCGGCTTCGTCAACGGAGAAGTTGTCGTTAAATGTGCAGTTGGTGCAATTCAGCGTTCCGTGATAGCTGTAGATCGCGCTGCCGGTAGTGTTTTCATTGTTGTCGAACAGGGTATCGATAATGGTCAGGACGCCTTCAAAATTCAAAATCGCGCCGGCAGCGTCACAGTCGTTGACGCTCAAAACGCAACTACTGAGTGTTAGTGTGGCGTGATCGTTGAGAATGGCGGAGCCCGCGGTGTTTTGCGTATCGTCGTCGCCGACCAGTTTGCCGCCGGTGAGGGTTAAGTTGGACAGAGCGACCGTCGCGCCAGCGCCGATTTGCAATAAACGGAACGCCGACAGGCTGGCATTGTTGAAATCGCGCCGCAGTGTGGCACCGTTGGCCTTGATTGTCAAATCGGCGCCGCTCAAATCGTCAACGATAATCGGCAACCCCGTTGGGCCGTTGGTGGTGGTTGCCACTGTCGTCAGGTCGTAAGTGCCACCAGACGCCAAGTTGATGGTGTCGGCGACGTTGTTGGTGTTCGCGGTGTTAATGGCGCTTTTGAGGCCAGCCACGTCGCCATTAGCGATGGTGAATGTTGCAGCGTCAGCGCGCGGTGTAGCGCCCATAAGTAGCACAGCGGCGGTGGCCGCTATCAATTGTTTTACGACTCTCTTCAGGTTCATACTTGGCTCCTTGAACAAAAACATTCTATGGAATGGGAAACAGATTAGCATACCAATGCTTTTTGCGTCACTTAATAAGAAAAGGAAATAACAAAGCTTTCGATGCTCGCGCGCTTTAAGGTGCAATAAGATGCCTCGAAACGCTTAAAATGCGCCTCTGTCAGACCAAAATATCTTTCACGACGGTGCCGGAAACGTCCGTCAGGCGGTAGTTGCGCCCGCCGTATTGGTAGGTCAGCTTTTCGTGGTCGATGCCCATGAGATGCAAAATCGTGGCGTGTAAATCGTGAACGTGGACTTTGTTTTCGGTGGCGTGCCAGCCGAATTCGTCGGTGGCGCCGTGAATAATGCCGCCTTTGATGCCGCCGCCGGCCAGAAACATCGTGAAGCCAAACGGATGATGTTCGCGCCCGTCGTTGCCCTCGGCGGTGGGCGTGCGGCCAAATTCGCCGCCCCAAATCACCAGCGTGTCTTCGAGCATTCCGCGCGATTTTAAATCTTTCAAAAGCCCCGCGATGGGTTTGTCGGTGGCGGCGCAGTTGTTGGGAAGCTCCGTTTTGAGGCCGCCGTGCTGATCCCACAGTTGGCAACTCGAACGCTTAGAGGTTTCGGTGTGATAGACCTGCACGAAACGCACGCCGCGCTCGACGAGGCGCCGCGCCATCAGGCATTGGCGCCCAAAAATCTCCGTCGTTTTGTCGTCCATGCCGTAAAGCGCCTTGGTGGCGGCGCTTTCTTTGTCCACATCGAAGGCTTCGGGCGCCTCTTTTTGCATCCGAAAAGCCAGTTCAAAAGAAGAAATGCGCGCGTTCAGTTGGCTGTCGTTTTCGCGCGCGGCGGCGTGCAGTTCATTGATTTGTTTCAAGGCGTCCAGTTGTTCACGCTGGCGTTCAATCGATAGATTCGAGTTGGACAGGTTAGCAATCGGGTTTTTGAGGTCTTTGACGAGCGTGCCTTGATAGGCGGCGGGCAAGAAACTGGAACTCCATAGCGGCGCGCCCTGCGCCGGTTGCGCCGGGCTAATGACAATGAAACCGGGCAGATTCTGGTTTTCGCTGCCGAGGCCATAGGTCAGCCAAGAACCCATTGAAGGACGCGAAAACGCCTGTTCGCCAGTGTTCATTTGCAGACACGCGCCGTTGTGATTGATATTGTCGGCCACCATCGAGCGAATCACGCACAAATCGTCGGCGCACGAGGCGATATTGGGCAAAAGTTCGCTGACATCAATGCCCGATTGGCCGTATTTCTTGAACGACCACGGCGAAGCCAGTAGATTGCCGGTTTTGGTGCGCTCAAGGTGCGGCTTTTCGAATGGCAGAGGCTGGCCGTTTTGTGCGATCAAACGCGGCTTGGGGTCGAAGGTGTCCACGTGCGACGGCCCGCCCGCCATAAACAGAAATATCACCCGTTTGGCACGCGCCGGGAACATCGGCGCCTTCGCAGACAGCGGGCTGGACGGCGCGCTGTTTTGCGCTACTGCATTAACCACAGCCGCCGCACGTGCTTCGTCCGAAAGCAGCGAAGCCAGCCCCAACATGCCAAAGCCGTTGGCGCAGTGGCGCAGCATCTCGCGGCGCGAAAGCAGCGGCGCGGGCGCGTTGTGCAGAGGGTGATTTCGTTTCATAACTCTTCTTCTCAATAGAACGCGAATTACGCAAATTTACGGCAATTTTCGCAAATTTCTTTAAATATTTGCGTGAATTCGCTTCCATTGGCGGAATTTGCGTTCTATCAAAGGCAATCAATCTCGATAAACGAATTCGTTGGAGCAAAGCAAGATCTGGCAGTATTGTGCCCATGCACCGCCGTCGGGCGCGGCGGTGAATTTGAGGCCAATGGTGATTTCGGCTTCGCTTGGTGCGCGGCCAAAGAGCAGTGCATACAGTTCAACAAGGCGCGCTTTAGAATCGGGCACTGCGGCCACGCGTTTAGCCAGCGCCTGCGCTTGTTCAAAGATAAACGGGTCGTTCATCAGGAAAAGCGCTTGCGGCGCGACGGTAGAAACCGTGCGGCGGTCGATGCTGGCGGTGGAATCGGCGGCATCGAAAAGCGGGCCGTAACCGGCGCGATCCGAGCGAATGGTTGTGATATAAAGCGTGCGGCGCGGTGTTTTGAAGGCGCGCACTGACGGGCCACCACGTTCCAAATTTAAGCGTCCCGCCACAAAAAGCAAGCTGTCGCGAATCGCTTCGGCTTCCAAACGCTGCCGATTCATGTGTCCGAACAAGCGATTGTCGGGGTCAAGCGCTTTGGTTTTGGGTGGCGCCAAGCTGCTTTGCTGATAAGTCGCGCTCAACATGATTTCGTGCTGTATTTTCTTGATCGACCATCCTTTGCTGGTGAACTCGGACGCCAAGTAATCCAGCAACTGCGGGTGCGTGGGACGTTCGCCGAGGAAACCAAAATTGCTTGGTGTCCGCACGATGCCTTCGCCAAAATGATGCTGCCATAAGCGGTTAACCAGCACGCGCGCCGTCAGCGGGTGCTTTTCGTTGGCCAGCCATTGCGCCAGTTCTAATCTGCCGCTGCCTTTGGCAATTGGGGGCGGAGTTTCGTAATTCAGCACCGCTGGGAAGCCGCGCGGCACTTCGTCGCCGAGTTTGGCGTAGCTGCCGCGCTTGTGGATTTTTACGTCGTGAAAACCTTCGTAAGGCGTGCCGAGAATGCCGCCTTCCTGCGCCGCGTTGGCGTATTCCAGCGGCGGCGGCACATCTTTGCGCAACGCTTCCAGCAGTGCGTTTTGCGTCTGCAAACTTTGCCGTGCGGCTTCGGACAATGCCGTTTCGTCGTCGCGGTTGTTAATCCAGAACGGGCTGGAATTATCTACGGCGGCGAAGCTCTTTTGAAACTCATCAGCGGCGCGCTGTGCCTCTTCTCGCGCCGCGCCGATGGCGGTTTGCCACCGCACCAACGGCGAGTCGCCAGCGGTTTTTTTGCCGCGCAGCGTGCCTGCCATGTCGCCAAAGCTCCACACAGCAGCGTTGCCGTAAGAATCGCTGTGCGGGTTGCCTTTGCCGTTTTCGTGCAAGTTTTCCACGATGTCGCGCGCTAAATTCCACGTTTTATCGCCGCTTTCGAAGCTGAAATCAACGGTCGTTGAATCGCAAACGTGCGAGGCCTTTGGCAAAACCAACAGCTCGATGGAATCGCCTTTGGCAACTGCGATTTTCGTTTCGGGCAACGCCTGCGCGCCGCCGTTGGCCGCATCACCGGAGGCGATTTCGCGCGCCGCACCGTGCTGCCGAAAATCAATTGCCCACGCGAAGCCGTCGCCGCACGCTGCGTCGGCATCGGCGAGTTTGCCTTTGATTTTTACCTCGCCCGCAACCGGACTTTTCCACATTACCGCCACGCCGTCTTTGGGGCCGGGGTGAATATTCACGCTGCGCGCGGGCAACATAAAAGTCAGTAATTTACGCGCTTCGTCCGTGGTATTCACCAACAGCGAAGGCGTGTCTTCGGCGCCGCGAAAACCATGCACGCCGGGGCTGTTTAGCACGTCGCGCTGCGCAACCGCCATCAATTTGTAGTCGCCAAGTCCGATAAAGCTCATCCACTGGCGCAGGGCGTGGGCGTGCAAATTATTTTGTGCGGCAAACTCGCTGATCGATAAATTACTGCGCCGAAAATCGTAAATGGCCATCAAATAACGCGCGGTTTGCGGCAGCATTTCTTTAGCGTAGGCCGCGTAAAAATTTTGCGTATCGCTTTTAAGTTTGTCTTCGGCGGCTTTGAGTTTGGTCTCATGCTCTTGGCGCTTAGCGATTTCGCTCGGTGCGGCCAGCGCCACGCGCTGAATCGCTTCGCCGGCGCCTTTAGCGGCCATGCGCTCCAAAATATGCGTGCTAAAGAAAATGCCCGCCATACCGTAGTAATCGCGCGTGGAAATCGGATCGTATTTGTGGTCGTGACAGCGGGCGCAAGCCACCGTAAGGCCCATAAAACCGCGACTGACAATGTCTACTTGATCGTCGGCGATGTCGGTTTGCACCTTTTCTTTGTCGGCGTCGCCGTTGCCCCAGTTGCCGATGGCCAAAAGCGTCGTCGCGACGACTTTTTGCGGGTCATATTTGGCTTCGCGCGCCGCCAAAACATCGCCAGCGATTTGTTGTGTGATGAATTGGTCGTAAGGCAAATCTTCGTTGAAAGCGTTGACCACCCAATCGCGGTAGCGCCACGCCTGCGCGATATCGCCATCGCCGCCGCTGCCACGCGCATCCAGCGAATCGGCATAGCGCGCCACATCCAGCCAGTGACGCGCCCAGCGTTCGCCGTAAGCGGGCGAAGCTAATAAGCGGTCAACGACTTTGGCGTAAGCGTTGGCGGATTTGTCTTCGAGAAAAACGCGCACTTCATCCGGCGTGGGCGGCAGACCCGTCAAATCGAACGTCGCGCGGCGAATAAGTGTGGCTTTATCGGCACTCGGCGCCGGTTGCAGGCCGCGTTTTTCGAGTTCGGCCAAGATGAAATTATCAATTGGCGACTGCCCCCAACGCTTGTTTTTCACGGGCGGCACAACGGGCTCTTTTACCGGCTGAAACGACCAGAAATTACGCTGTTGCTCGGTGAATCCAGCGGTTGGAGCAACTGTAGCCACCGAAACCGCCGTCGCAGGCCACACTGCGCCGTTTTGAATCCACTGTGTCAGCGCGGCGATGTTTTCATCGCTGAGTTTCCCCGCAGGCGGCATTTTCAGTTCGCCGTCGTAATGCACAGCGCGCAGGAGAAGGCTCTTTTGCGCATCGCCGGGCACAATGGCCGCGCCGCTGTCGCCGCCTTTGAGCAGTGATTCGCGCGAATCGAGACGCAAGCCGCCTTTTTGTTTGGCCTCGCCGTGGCACGAAAAACACTTTTCGGCCAATACGGGGCGCACTTTGGTCTCAAAAAACTCCGTGTCGCGGGCGCCTGGCGCTTCGGCGGCGTATGCCGTCGAGGCCAATGCCATGAAAGCGAAAGGTGCGGTGAAACGCCGAAACATGCCATCAAGAAACAGAAGTGTGTTCATGCGGAGGCAGAAAAACCAAACATCTGGATAACAACTTTTGTGACTGTGAAAGTATAGGCGTGTTGCAGCCGGTGTATGCCTTCTTCAAAAGATCACGCCAACAGGCAAGTGGGAAAGTAGCCTTTTATGTTACGCGACGCGGCATCGCCGTCTACGTTGCGATGATCGCAGTGCCGGTCGATTCAGTGTCAGTTTTGCTGCCGCAACTAAGCTGCAGTGGGGGCATAAAACGTGTTAAGTTGGAAAAAAGCGAGGAATTTCATGCAATTTAAGATTGGCGCACCGTCCGACGATTCCGATTTCGCCCCCGAACAAGAAGCCGGTTGGCGGAAACTCCGCGAATTCGGGCCGGGAACCATCATGCTCATCGGGAGTATTGCAGACATTCCTCTGGCGGCACTAATCGTCAGTGGCTGGTCACGAATACCCGGCGCTTCCCTGTCTGTTGGCTTCGATGTTATGACTCTCGGACGTTGGGCGCCGGTGCTCCTGCCATTGCTCCTGATTCTTTCAATAGGCGGTTTTCTCGCTGGCCTCATCCTTGTTCATGAGTTCATTCACGCTCTGGGTTGCCCGCATTTTGGCTTCCCCCCTGAGACGATAATGGGTATTTGGCCGAGCAAATTCATCGCTTACGCCAGTCACTCCGGGCCGATTTCAATCAAACGGGGCATGGTTTTGGGAAGTGCTCCCTTTTGCGTTCTGTCTGTGGCCCCGTTATTGGTCGCTGCCGTAGGCGGGCCGCACGGGACGCTCGTGACACTGATCTCCGTGGTAAACGCACTGATGTGCGGCGGGGACACCATAATTGGCGTGATGATTCTCTCGCAAGTGCCCTTCAACGCAACGCTGCGAAACAAGGGCTGGGACACATGGTGGCGCCCCGCCGAATGATAAAGTGAGCCTTTGTCGGCTAAAGCAAAAGCCGCGCAACGAATCTCGTTGCGCGGCTTTTCATGTTTAAAAACGTCACACCATTGGCATGACGGCGGGATCAACGCCCACGAAAACGCCGCCGAGCATGACTCCCAATTGGCTCGCGGAAAGGAGCATCAAAAAATACTCGCCGAGCAGCACCAGTAGGGTTAGTTCGGGTAGTTCGCGCGCTGCCGCTTCGATCTCCAATTGAATCGGCTCGCCGTAAATCCAAGTGTGCGCCTTGAAGTGCAGCAAAGGCGCACCATCGGCGCTGGCCATTGTCCATTTGTGGCCCTGTTCTTTGTCGTGGCACCATTGGAAGCGGCTGCCAGAGGCAAACTCCACCTCTGCGCTGCTGCCGATGCGGTCGGGCCTGAACTCCGCCAAGTTTTCGTCGGAGCCAGCGGCGCGCATCGTGATCGTTGGCGGCAAAAAACCCACGCGCTTGAAAGTCCACTGGCCATCTGCGGTTTCGCCGATAGCCAATGTGCCCCATGACTTCTGGAACGTCAGCGAGGCCACCGTTTCTGCGCCTTCGCGCAACTCGAAGGCGCGCTTATTGGCGCAAGAGACTTCCCATTGCAGTCCGGCGCCGTCCACTTCATGTATCGCTTTCATCGTTTCCTCCTGAAAATTGAATCATCAAGCCGGGCGGCGATGCCGTGCGTTTGACAATCTTCCTAAAACCATCAACAGCAGGCCAAGGGCAATCCACATCGCCACTGATATGCCGAGGCTTTCGTCTTGTCGCTCAATAATTCGTGTGTTGGCATGGCCCGAAAGGGCGAAAAATAAAGTGCAGGCACCGCGAATAACGAGCGACACACCGATGTTCAGCGCCATGAAAAACCACGCCGCCAACAGCACGTTCCACGCGAGAATCAGACGATCGCCGCGCGTTGGCCGGACGGATTGACGGTTGGAGCCGCGCCATTCTCGCCGCAAAGCGCGCCCGATTTTTTCGGGTTTCCCAAACTGCTGCAAGGCGCCTTTCAGTGCCGTTTCGGGCGTCTGTCCTGCGCTCAGATTGGCCAGCACTGCCTCGCCCAGATGCCCGCGCACTTCGCCGACCATTTCGCGGCGCAGCGTCAAAGGCATCGGCCAAAGACGCCGTTCGATGCGCGCTAAATACGTTTCAAGCTGTTTGCTCATCGCGCTTGCCTCCAATCACGTCGTTGATCGCCCTTGAAAATTGGCGCCACATTTCGGTGCGGCGCGCCAGTTCGGCGCGGCCTTCGGCGGTTAGCGTATAAACCTTGCGCGCCGGGCCGCCGCCCTCGGTTTCCCAATGGCTGGCGACAAAACTCTGGCGCTCCAGCGCGTGGAGTGCCGGATAAAGCGTGCCTTCCTTGAATTTGAGCGCGTTGCCGCTGCGCTCTTCGATGCGCCGCGCAATCGCGTAGCCGTGCAATGGGCCGTCGCCGAGCACCGCTAAAATCATCGTGGGCGTATTGCCTTTCAAAAGTTCTCGTTCCATTGCCGTAAATTGTAATATGGTCTACATTGGATTACAAGGTATGAGTTTGTCTCGTGACGCGATGGCTTACACTTGGGCAGTCGCTACTTTTTCGGCAGAGAGGTTTTTATGCGCCGATCATTTTTTGCTTCGCTCATTTGCCTGCTCATTCCATTGGTCGCACACGCCGGAACTTCCACGCCACGTCCCGAACTGGCGCTGCAAATCGGGCACAGCACGCACGTTAATGCCGTGGCAATGTCGCCGGATGGAACAACTGTCGCCAGTTGTGGCTTTGACAAGACGGTGAAAATTTGGGATGCGCGCAGCGGCGATGTTCTGCATACCCTCGAAGAGGCGCAGCCGTCGTTTGTCTGGAATGCGACGTTCTCTCCCGATGGCTCCCTGCTGGCGGTCGTGGCTCAAGCCATCGCGGACGAAAACAATGTCAAAGCGAGCGTAAGGCTCTATCAGGTGCGCACCGGCGTTTTGCTGCGCTCGATATCCGAAAGCAGCAACAGGGTTTTTGTTCAGGCGTTTGCACCGGATGGGCGCTGGCTGGCAACAAGCGGTGATGATCCGGATGTTCAACTCTGGGATACGCAAAGCGGCGCCAAAGGCAAGACCCTCAAAGGCCAGACGGGGGGCAGCGATGCGCTGATTTTCGCGGAGCAGGGCAAAAAGCTGATTAGCGTCAGCACGCACGATGAAGCGCTGCGGGAATGGGACGTAGCGACCGGCGCGTTGCTGCGCACGAAGTCCCTTGAAGGCTGCAAAAACGCTGTCGTGGCCCTGTCGGACAGCGGTGAGCTGTTAGCTTTTGGCCGGCCCGTCGTCCGGGACGAAAACAACAAGGTCAGCGGCGATGTGAGCGTATGCGACACGCGCACCGGCGCCATGCTGCGCGTGCTCCACAGCACCCACGATGCCGCCATCGATCTGTCTTTCACGCCCGACGGCAAAACCTTGGCTGTCGCTCGTTACGGAGGTGTGCTCGACCTATGGAACCCACGTAGCGGTAAGCTATTGAACACCCTTCCTGAGACGCAGACAGATGTCCCCGAATCTGCCGCCTTTGCGCCCGATGGCCAAACGCTCATAGTCGGCGGGAGCGATGGCGGTGTGTTGCTCTTCGATACCGCAGAGCCGGACAAGCCGCGATTGCGCCGCACGCTGCGAGGACGCAGCGACTTGATGCAGGACGTTAGCTTCTCCGCCGATGGGCGCACGCTGAACAGCGTATCCATCTCACCCTTTGCGGGAACCGGGACTAATAGGATATGGAACACACAATCCGGCACGTTACAAAGCACCGTGAGAAAAGGCGCTGCCCGGAAACGGCGCATCACGCTTTCGCCGGATGGCACGCTGCGCATTTCTCCCGTTGAAGCGGGCGATGCAAAAATCGAAGATGTTAAAACCGGTGCCGTGGTGCGGCCTCTGAAAGATTCCGCCGGCGCCAGATTATTCGCCTTTATCAATGAAGGGCACAGTATCGCAGGCACTTTCGAGGAAAAAAACTTGCGTGTCTGGGACGTGACCACCGGCGAGGTTACGTCGACTACGCCGGCTCATCAATCCACCATCTACGATATGGGCGTTTCGCCCGACGGAACGCTGCTGGCCACTGCCGAACTCAGCGGTATTAACATTTGGGACGCACGCGGCAAACAACCCAAACTGCTGCGCACCATCAATGCGGATAACGGCGCACTGTTCATCGTTACGGTGGTTTTTTCACCTGATAGCGCCACTTTGGTTGCCACGTCGTTCGGTCAGGTTATGTTTTACGAAGCGCAAAGCGGCAAGCTGCTGCGCACCCTGAATGCCCACAATGGCCTGATTATGGCCGCGGCGTTTTCGCCCGATGGCCGGCGCCTTGCCACCTGCGGCGATAGCACAGTGAAAATCTGGAATGCGCAAAGCGGGCGACTGTTGGCGACGCTGTTCGCCTTCCCGGCCGACACCAAAACTGGCGATGAAGACTACTTGGCTCTAACGACCGAAGGCTACTATTCCGGCAGCGCCGCCGCCGACCGCTACGTGCGCTTTCGACTGGGCGATGCCCTTTATCCTGGCGAAAGTTTTCAGGCGCGTTATTATCGCCCTGATCTGGTGCAAAAGGCACTCGCTGGTGAAGAATTGCCGCCAGTTGGCGGCTTTCGTGGCCCGTTTCCGCCCGTGGCGAAACTGGGCGCGAACACCGAGAAAATCAACGCTGACACGGTTTCGGTAACGCTGGCTGCCACCGATGACAGCGCGATTCAAAACGTGGCATTTTTCGTCAACGGCGCCCGCGTGGATGCTAAACCAATCACTGCCGAAAGCCGTCCGCTCACAGCGGAATCCCGCGCTTTAACCGCCGATTCCAAAGCGTTGACAGCGGATGCGCGCCCTCTCGTTGCCGACAGCCGCACTATTCCCGAAGCGCACAAAGTTCTGCTCCGCTACACGGCGACGCTGCCATTGCCGCCCGGTGCGAGCAGCATCAAAGTGCAGGCCATTGCTTTCGATGATGATGGCTTGCAATCGCCGCGTGAAGAGATTCTCTTTTCGCGTGAAGCGACTGTTGCGCTGCAGGGCAAACTTCTTGGCCTGTGCGTGGGCGTGAGCCAATATCAAGATGCGCGTCTCAATCTCAAATTCGCTGACGCCGACGCGAATTCGCTTGCGGAAACGTTAGGGAAACAGCGCGGCATCTACAGCGCAGCCAAAATCAGCGCGTTGACTAACGAAGCCGCCACATCCAAAGCAGTCAAAAGCCAACTTGATAATTTGATTCAAAACAGCACCCGCGCCGATACGGTTTTTCTGTCGCTTTCTGGCCACGGCTGGCGCGACGAGGAGCGTAACTTCTACTTTGCGACTGCCGAAGTCAACCGCAACGATATTTCGCACAGCGCGCTGCCTTGGAAAGAGATTACCGAGCGCCTGACGCAGCTTTCACAGCGCAGCAAGCGCGTGATTGTATTGCTTGATGCGTGTCACAGCGGCAGTGCGGCAACCAACGAAGAGCTTGTCAAAGCAGTTTTATCAGCCAATGCGGGCGTTTTGGTGTTCGCCAGCAGTCGCGGCAGTGAAGTCAGCCTTGAAAACGCCGATTGGGGCCACGGCGCGTTCACCAAAGCGTTAATCGAAGCGATGGCAGGCAAAGCCGCAGCGCCGGGCGAAACGGCGGTGACGACTTTGAATTTTCTTTCTTACGTGTCACAGCGTGTAAAAGCGCTGACGGAGAATCAGCAGCACCCGCAAGTGCCGTTTTTGCAGGATTTCGATACCGACGCCGAGTTAGTGGCCAAACTGTAGTTCTCTACAGGTCGCTAATTGACCTTGCTGCTTGTGGCATCGGTTTCTTCCGGCACGAATATCCACAGGCAAATATAGGCAAAGAAACCGATGCCGTAGCCGCAGATCAGGATGGCAAAGCCCAGACGCCACACCCAGGCTGGAACAGGCGTGATTTTGGCTAAACCGCCGCAAACACCACCCAGCCACACGTCGCTTTTGGAGCGCGAGAATTTATGCAAAACGGCTGTGGCAGAAGTGGCCACATTCGCGGCGCCGATTGAATCATCCGGCGCACCTTTTAAGACTCTTGCTTTGGCTTCGGCGAATTCTTCGTCCGTAAGCGCGCCGGAATCTCGCAGCGTCTGGAGCTTTTGAAGTTCATCTGCAATGCTCATGGAGGCCATCCTTTGTTCTCTGTTGGAAATTATGTCAGAGCTCCTCTCTGACCGCTATGCGCCTTGGTGGCTTGCCTCGATTGAGAACCTCCCATCGACTTTGTGACGCCGCCGTTTTCCTGTTGAACTTCAGACAATGGCGACCGAGTTTCCAACAACTCACCCAACCGGCAAGGTGACGCTGGTTTTCACCGATATTGAAGGCTCGTCCGAGCTTTCGGAGCAGCATGGAGCAACCTTCGAGGCGGCGCGCAGAGAGCATTTTCGGCTGCTACGCGAAGTCACTGCGCGATGCAGCGGCTACGAAGTCGAAACGGCGGGCGATGCGCTGTTTTTGGTTTTCGAGCACGCCAGCGATGCCGTGCAGTTCGCCGTAGAAGCTCAGCGCGCCATAGCCGCTCATACTTGGCCGCCGCAGATTGGCGAACTGCGCGTGCGTATTGGGATGCACACCGGTGAGCCGTTTATTGGTGAAGACAACGGCAGACCAATCTATCGCGGCCCGGCTACTAATCGAGCCGCGCGCGTGCAATCGGCGGCCCACGGCGGGCAGATTTTGCTTTCCGGCACCGCCGCCGAAGCGGCGCAAGCCGGGGCGCTGCCGGAAACCATCACGCTGCGCGATTGTGGCGAACATCGCCTCAAAGGCGTGGGTGAAATGCATCTGTGGCAGGTGTGTCACCCGGCCCTGCCTTCTGAATTCCCCCCGCTGAACACGCTCAATCCGCAGCGCCACAACCTGCCGGCGCCGACCACACTTCTTATCGGACGCGAAAACGAAGTTGCTGCGCTACGGGATTTGCTTGAAAAACCTTCGACCCGTCTGCTCACATTAGTTGGCTTTGGCGGCCTCGGTAAAACACGTTTGGCCCTGCAAATGGCTGAACTCTGCGTGCAGGGGTTTGCGGACGGCGTGTGGTGGGTGGGTTTGGACGAGCGGCGCAGTGCCGAGGGTATGGTTGGCAATATCGCGTTGGCATTGCGCCTGCGTCCACAGCCGGAAACGCCTATCAAAGAGCAGCTTTTACATTTTCTGAGCGGACGCCATTTGCTGCTGGTGCTGGACAACACCGAGCAAATAACTGATGCGCCGCGCGTTATCGACGATCTGCTGAAAGCGGCGCCGCGCCTGCAAATTTTGGTGACATCGCGCCGCGCGCTGGGGCTGAGCAACGAACGCCTGCACGAAGTCGCGCCGCTACCGCCGGGTGACGCCACGCGGCTGTTCGTGGAGCGTGCCTGCGCCCGACGGCACGATTTCGCGTTGGACGAAAACAACGCCGCTGATATTGAAGAAATTTGCCGCCGCCTTGAAGGCGTGCCGCTGGCGCTGGAACTGGCCGCATCGCGCATCGCCAGTCTGGCGCCGCGTGACATTTTGCGGCATCTCGATCAGCGTTTCAAAGTGCTGCAAACCCGCGCGCCTGATTTGCCGCCGCGCCAACGCGCCCTGCGCGGCGCCATCGACTGGTCATATGAACTGCTCACCGAAGACGACCAATCGCTTTTCGCTCAGCTTGCGGTTTTTGCACGAGGCTTCACGTTAGACGATGCCGAAGCAATCTGCGACGCGCTTGACGTTTTCGAGGGCGTGCAGGAATTGCGCGGCCAATCGCTGCTGCGTGTGGAAACCGACGCCGCGACGCATCAGGCGCGGTTCTTGATGCTCGAAGCGGTGCGCGAATACGCCGCCGAAAAATTGGCCGCCACGCCCGAACTCGACAGCATGGTGCGAAAGCGCCACGCCGAGTATTTTCAAGGCTTCGCCGCTGCGCGTATCGCTCAACTGCGCACACCGCAGGAAACACAGGCGCTTCAAGAACTGGAGACGCACCTCGATAACGTGCGCGCCGCGTTGGAGTGGGCCATGCGTAGCGCTCAGGCAATATTATGCGCGCGTTTGGCGTTGGAATTGGGCATCTTTTTGCAAAGGCGCGGACTTATTCACGACGCGGCCCGCCGGCTCGGAATCGGCCTGCAAACGGCGCCGCAATTGGTCGAAGAGTGCCCTGAATTGGTAGCGCAACTCTGGCGTGAGCGCGCCGGTCTTTCGCTCGACATGATGGAGCCGGAAACTGCGCAGAACAGTGCAGAGGAAGCACTGGCGCTATTTACGCGGCTGGGAGATGCCAAAGGCCAGGCCGAAGCTACGAATTTGCTGGGCTTGGCCGCTAAACGCGCTGGTAATTGGGACGAGGCGCGCCGCTGTTTCGGAACTGCGCTGACGCTGTATGGTGAGGCTGAAGATGAAATCGGCGTCGCCATTGTGCAGACCAATTTAGGCGCTACCGAATGCGAAGACGCCGCCGGTGACCGCGAGGCCGCCGCCCGGCATTTGCAAAGTGCTCTGGAAGTGCGTCGCCGCTACGGCGACCGGCGCGGCGTGGCCGAGGCGCTCAATAACCTCGGCGTGTTAGCACAGGAGCAGGGCCAATTAAATGAAGCCGCACGTTATTATAAAGACGCTTTACTGTGCGAGCAACAGTTGGAAAACACCATCGGCGTGGCGCGCGTGCTCTACAACCTCAGCGAAATCGCCGAATCACGAGCCGATTGGCCGCGCGCGCTCTATGCTGCTGTAGCATCGGCTCATCTTTTTGACGAAATCGGCTCGCCACTTCTGCGTTATGCCAGCGTGTTATGCACGCGCGTCGCGGCGCATTCTCACAAGGACGAAGCGGCGTTGCGCGTGCAAATCAAAGACAAGTCGCTGGATGAAATCATCGTGTGGGCGCTGAAAACAGCAACTTCATAGCGCTACACAGCACGTTCTATCGTTAACAAAATCTGACATATCTTCAAGCGGGCTTCACCAACAGCGGACACCGCTTCGCATAAAATGTATGTCACACAAACCGGTTTAAGCCCGGAAAACGTCCCGGAGAAATTGGAGAGCAATATGAAACAGCCCACACGAATCACAGCACCTTTGGCGCTTACGCTATGTCTGGCCGGCGCCGCGCACGCGCAGCCCAACATCGCCGCGCCCGGCGCAGGGCAGAACCCACAAAATTGGCAGCAGGGCGCTGGCGGTAATCGCCCTAACTTCGCCAACATGACACCCGAACAGCGCATGGCAGCCATGCAGCAGATGCGCGCTCAAATGCAAGAGCGTATAGTGCGCGGCATGCTCGACAACGCCGGTTTTACCGCTAAGCCGATGCAGGACTCCATTGTGGCTTTCGCGAAAACACAGGAAGATGCGACTCAGGCGCTTCAGGAAAAAAGCCGCAAGCTCGTGGAAGCCGTCAGCACTAAAGGCACGCCCGATGCGCAAATCGCCACGCTGCTCAAAGAGTTTCAAGATGCCGCAGCGGCAGAAAAAGCGCGTCGCAAAACCGCGCAGGCCACTCTCGACACGCAAATTAAATACAGCACTCAGCCGCGTTTGGCTGCGCTGCTGACGACATTGGGCATCATCGGCGAAGAATCGTTAGTGCTGAGCAGCGGTAACGCCGCCGGTGGCACAATGGGCGGCTTCGGCGGCGGACGTGGAGGCGGCGGCTTTGGCGGAGGCGGCGGCTTTGGCGGCGGTCAGGGCGGCGGTGGCGGTCAGGGCGGCGGTGCCCGTGGCGGTGCTCGTGGCGGTGCCAACGCTCAGTAACGCGACTATCGCACGAACGACATTGAAATAAAGGATGCGAGGCATATGAAACAGACAACGACACAACACAATGCACAACGCCAATGGCTGACGGCATTTTTGGCCATCGGCGCCGCGATAGGCACGACGACCGGTTTACAGGCTCAGCCCGGTGTCGCTGGTGGCGGCGGCGGTTTCGGAGGATTCAACGGCGGTCCTCCGCCTGCCGATTTTCGCAATTTGACGCCGGAGCAGCGTGATGACCTGAATAACAAAGTGCGCGACTTTATGCGCGACCAAACGATGCGCCTGATGCTGGAAAATGCCGGTTTCACCGACAAAGCTCTGCAGGATTCCGTAATCGCTTTCGCTATTGCGCAGGAAGACGCCACGCAGACTCTGCGCGATAAAAACCGCGAATTGCTGCGTGCTGCGAATGAGCAAGGCACCGGTAATGCGCAAATCAGTGCATTGCTCAATGGTTTTCGTGCCGGCGTGGAAGACGAAGTCGCGCGTCGCAAAACCGCGCTGACCGCGCTCGACGAGAAAATCAAATTCAGCACGCAGCCGCGTTTGGCCGCTGTGCTCACCTTGATTGGCCTCACCGGCGATGAAATGGCGGTCACTGAAGGCGCCGCAGCCGGTGGCGGCGGCGGACGTGGTGGCATGATGGGCATCTTTGGCGGCGGCGGTTTTGGTGGCGGCGGTGGTTTTGGCGGGCGTGGAGCCGGACAAGGTGGCCCCGGCGGCGATCAGGGTGGTCCCGGTTTCGGTGGCCCTCCCGGCGGCGGACAGGGCGGCCCCGGCTTTGGGCCACCTCCCGGTGACCAAGGTAACGCCGGCGGCGATCAGGGCGGACGTGGTCGTGGACGCGGTGGACGCGGCGGCGGCCAACAGGCCGGAGCGTAGGAGCGGCAGCGTTTGATGGTCAGCCGAGTAACTTCTGCTGACCATCAAACGAATTCCGGTTCCATGCGGACAAATGGGTTAAGGCGACTGCAAGGCCGGCTCAGGAGACGACATGAACAAGTTGATTAATGTGACAGGCATGGCGGCGGCGTTGCTGGTTCCCTTTGCCGTATGGACGCAGGCCCAGCCGCCTAAAAGCACTGGCGCCAAAAATCAGAGTAACAAACCCGGTGCGATGCCGGGCCGCGATGGAATGCGCGGGCCGAGTGGCTTTGGTGGCCCAGGCGGGCCGGGTGGAATGCGTGGGCCAGGCGGCTTTGGTGGCCCCGGTGGTTTTCGCCGCAGTGAGAAAATGCGATTAGGGGGCTTATTGCGTGGCCTCGGCGCACTGGAAGAGCAAAAGAAGACTCCACTGCGCAAAGATCAAGCGCAAAAGATTGTTGCGACGCTTAAACCGTGGCAAGCCAAACCCAAAATGAGCGACGACGAAGCCAAGGCTTTGCATCTCAAACTCACCAATTTCCTAACTGCAGCGCAGAAAACCGAATTGGCCAAAATGGGCCCCGGCGGCATGCGCGGCGGACGCGATGGCGGCAGCGGCGGGCCGGGTGGAATGCGTGGCCCCGGCGGCTTCGGTGGACGTGATAGTGGTCGTGACGGAATGCGTGGCCCCGGCGGGCCGGGCGGCTTCGGCGGCGGTCGTGAAGGTGGTGGACGTGAAGGTGGTGGCCCCGGCGGGCGTGAAGGCGGTCGCGATGGAATGCGCGGCGGCATGGGCGGCCCCGGTGGCGGGCCGGGCGGCTTTGGCGGTGCGCCACCGAGCGAAAAGCAAATGCAGGAAATGCGTCAGCGTTTTGAGAAAATGCGCACTTTCATGACGAGTTTTAATCCGCTCTATCCGGTCAGCTCCTACAAAGAGTTCAAGAGCCTGCCCGAACGGATGCAGGAACGCTTCGCCGATCACTACAAAGATCAACAGGCTTTAATTAGCCAGTTGGCGCGCAAAGCCAAATAACAAACAGCCAAGCAACAAGCCGTAAAAAGGAAGGGAGATAGCCATCCGGCTATCTCCCTTCCTTTTCAGACTCACAAAACGTCGTCGGTCCCGAAAAGCTGTTCTTCAACCATTAAACACAGCACGTGATAAATCGGCAGGTGAAATTCCTGAATCTTGAAGGTTTCGCTGGCCGGCGCCTTGAGAATTACGTCGCACAGCGCATCCATCTGCGCGGGGCGGTTGCCGGTCAGGCCGATGGTTGTCAAGCCAAACGTGCGCGCCACTTTGAGCGCGCTCACCACATTGCGCGAATTGCCCGACGTGCTCAGACCAATCAAAAGGTCGCCGGGACGGCCTAAAACGTAAACCTGCTGCGCGAAAACCACTTCAGCGGCGGTGTCGTTTTGAATGGCAGTTGAAAGCGCCGCGTGTCCGGTAAGCGCCACGGCGGCGATGCCGCGCTGAAGATGCTTCGCCAACTCGCCGCCCGCTTCCCCGAAGGCTTCTTCGAGGCGTGAAGCGTCGCGCGGCTCAACGCGGCGCGGCAAGACGAAACCTTTCATCAACTCGCCGACGATGTGCTCGCTGTCCGAAGCGCTGCCGCCGTTACCGCACAGCAGCACTTTGTGCCCGCCCAAATGACATTCGCAAATAAGCTCTGCCGCCGCCGCTATCGATTCGCGCAGTGGCAAAAGCGGCGGATAGCAAACCGCTAATTCATCAAGATACTTTTCGGCTTTTTTCGTCCAAGTCATCGATTCCCCAACGAAACTATTTCGGCGGCGCAAACGGGCTACCTTTGCGAATGCGGTCAAGCACTTCGTAGGTGCGCAAGGCGCTTTCCGGCTCCACGACGAGTTCTTTGCCCTTGCGAATCGCGTCGAACAGGTTGTCGTAGTAGCTTGGATATTTTTTCTTGGGCGCGATTTCTTCTTCGCGCTCCTGCCACGGAATAGCATCCGGGTTAGGCTGCACGCCGTATTTGCGCTCGTGCGCGAAATGCTGGTCGTTGACCGTGATTTTAGGCAGCTTTTTGGGGTCGAAGAACTTGAGATGCGCTTTGCCGCCCTGAATCCATAGCGTGCCGCAGTTACCCGCGACCACCCACGAAGGTTCGGGCGCCGCGTTGGCGCTGTTCATGTCGATGTCTAAGGTCATGCCACTCGCGCCGCGAATGATGGCTTTGATATCGTCTTCGGCGTCACCGGGGTTGAAAACCTGTTTTACGTCGCCCCACACATCCGCCACGTCCGAATCGAGCAGTTGCAGGCATTGATCAACCAAATGGATGCCCCAGTTGCCGGTCATGCCGCCGCCGTATTTGCGTAGCACCTGCCAGTCGTTGCGGCGCCCGAAGCCCTGATTACGCCGTTTAATGCGAATAACTTGGCCCAAAATGCCGCTTTGGATGACTTCGCGCACATACAAAAATTCTGGGTTCAACCTATAATTGTGGTGCATGGTCAGCACCATGCCGGCCTTTTTGGCCGCCGCGATCATGCGTTTGATGCCCGCCGCGCTTTGCGCCGCCGGTTTTTCGCATAAAACGTGTTTTCCCGCTTTGGAAGCGGCAATCGACATTGGCTCATGGTCAATCGACTGCGTAGCCACGATGACGAGTTCGACGGCTTCGTCTTTCAATAAATCCTCGAAACGCGTGTAGGTGGCGCAACCCGTCGCTGCTTTGGCTTCGTCCAAACGCGCGGCTTCGATATCGCAGACGGCGACAACTTCAAAACCGCCGTGCTGCATCAGCGCTTGCGCGTGGTGAGACCACCCAATGCGTCCCAGCCCTACGATGCCGACGCGCACCGGATTTTTCACTTTCTTCGCCGAGCCGACTTCCAAAATCGGGTTGCCGGGCTGTGCGGTTTTCGCTTTTTCCTTTGCCATGACTTTGCTCCGTTGAGATTGAATATGTGGTTGAGCCGCTGAAAGCTTACCAAGAAATCTCCGACGGTTAAAAACATCCATTTCAGGTTTTGTGCGCTTCTCAGTTGAGAGAAAGGTCGGTTTTCTGCGTATTTAATTCTTCATTGATAACACGCAGGAAATCACGCACATTGATGGGTTTCGTCAGATAGGCTTTGGCGCCACCGCTTATCAAGCGATCAATTTGCGACTTCGTAGCGTCGGCGCTAATAACAATGATGGGGATCGATTCTGTTTCAGGGGCCGAGCGCAGGCGCCGCAACACTTCGCTGCCGTGAAGATCAGGCAAATTCAGGTCTAATAAAATCAGGTTGGGACGGTGCTGCTGGGCCAATTCCAGCCCAATGCTGCCTTGCATCGCATGAAGCAAATCGACTTCGGGACGTTGCGCCAAAATTGCCGTAATTAAATGCGCATTCGAAAGGTTGTCTTCAATGGAAAGCACTTTGAAATGCCGTTCTGCCTCGGCTTTGGTTTCAATACAAAGTGAGTCTTGTTCCTGATCGGCTTTTCCGCCTTCGCTTTCATGTATCACAATGGATTTATCCATCGGCAAGGTTAGACAGAAGGTTGAGCCTTTTCCGCGCACGCTTTCCACGGTCAGCGTGCCGCTCATAAGCTCGGCCAAGTGTTTCGAGATCGCCAAACCGAGTCCGGTGCCCTCAATGCCGCTTTTATCGGCGTTAAGACGCTCGAATGGCGAGAACAATTTGCCTAAATCGTCCGGCGTGATGCCCGGCCCGCTGTCGCTGACACAAATGCCCAAATCGGCTTCGTTTAATCGGTAAGAGATTGTGACGCTGCCGCCGTGGTGGTTATATTTCACGGCGTTCGACAGCAAATTTAAGAGCACTTGAATGACGCGTTGGCGGTCGGCAATAAAAGCCCGCGGACATTGCTCCGGAAGGTCGTTAATAAGATGAATATCATTTTTGAAAGCCAATGGATGCACGAGGTCCAGCGCTTCCCTGACAATTTGCGCAACAGGAACTGTTTCGAGAGAAAGGGCAAGGCGTCCTGCCTCGATGCGGGAAATATCTAAAATCTCGTTGATAAGATCGAGCAAATGCCGACCGCTCTTGAGAATATGGTCCACGCTTTCGACCATCTCATAAGACACATCGCCTGCTTCCATTTCCAGCAATTGTCCGAAGCCTAAAATGGCGTTGAGCGGGGTGCGCAATTCGTGGCTCATGCGCGAGAGAAATTCGCTTTTGGCGCGGTTGGCTGCGTCGGCGGCTTCTGTGGCGACTTGTAGTTCCGCGTTGATGCTCGCCAATTCGGCGGTGCGTCGCTCGACACGCTGTTCCAACTCTTCGTGCGAGCGGCGCAGCTCTTCTTCCATCTGTTTACGAGCGGTAATATCTTCCTTAACCGCCACATAATGCGTAATTTCGCCGTGTTCATCCACAATAGGCGCGATGCAGGCCGCTTCCCAGTAGAGTTCGCCGTTCTTTTTGCGATTGCGAAGCTCACCACACCATTCTCGGCCTGAAACTAAGGTCTCCCACATTTGCTTGTATCGTTCTTCGGGAGTTTCACCTGACTTCAAAATACGCGGATTTTGATTGAGTGCTTCTTCCTGCGAATAACCAGTTATTTCGCAGAACTTGGGGTTTACATAAGCGATTTGGCCGTCTTTATCGGTGATGACTACGGAGACCGGGCTTTGCTCGATGGCCTGCGACAACTGGCGAATGCGCTTTTGCGCTTCAACACGCTCGGTAACATCCACCGCCATGCAAATTGCTATCTTGCGGCCATCCGGCAAGCGTCCCAGCGAGACGGCACTCACGATGCCCGTTAACTGCGAGCCGTCTTTGCCCAGGTAATTTCGTTCTTTAACAATAGGTTCAGTCGCATCAAAAGATGCCAAAACTTCCTCCCGCGTGGGAGCCGAACCAGCCGGATACGCTACTTTTACCCACTGGTTTAAGGTTTTGATTTCTTTGAGCTGATAGCCTGTCAGCTTGGTGAGGACACGATTGACCGACAGCACTTCGCCATCTTCCGCATAAATCATAATGGGGAAAGGGGCTTTTTCCACCGCGTGGCGGAAACGTGCCTCACTATCGCGCAATGCGTTTTCGATGAGACGCCGCTGGGAAATGTCGTTATGCACAACCACAAAGCCACCTTTTGGGCCATGCAGCGACGAAACTGACACATCAAACCAACGCTTTTCCAAGGGAGAGTCGCAGGGATATTCCATGCGAAAGTGCTTCAGAGAGCCTTGGCGCACCGCGAGGAGGCCAGCTTTCATCTGCTGCGCCGTGTCGGCATCCGGCGAGTGTTGGGGCACCGCATCGCAAATCTGCACATAATTCAAGCCAACCCCGGCGTTAGGCATCAGCGTGCCATCGTTGTCGTGTGCGAAGCACCGCCATGCAGAGTTAACCGAGGTAATGTTGCATTGCGCATCTAACACAGCGATATGCGCGGCCATTGAATCTAAAACATCGCGCGCGAAGGTTTCACTGGCTTCGCGTGCCGCTTTGGCCTCGAATAATTGCCGGAAATGATGACTGCGCTGCCGCTGCCAGAAAAGCGCAACGCTCAAGCCGGCAGTGAGAACAAGGATAGCCACGAAGGCAGCCAACTCTTGAATCCGCTGGCGAATCGGTGCATAGAGTTCGGCGTAATCCATGCGCGTTTCAAGGAACCACGGCGAATGAGGCACAGCACGCAACGCGGCCACCACACGCACGCCACGATAATCGTAGCCTTCGCTGATGCCATCTTGTCCCAGCACGGCCTTTACCGCAGGCACGGTCTGCGCAGTCAGCGGCACACGCCGCCGCAGCGCCGCATCGTCATCAAAGCGCAGATTATTCAGATAAAGAACGTTCTCTCCCTCGCGGCGCACCAGTAACGATTCAGCGCTGCGACTGGGAGTCGGCCAGCGCCGCAGAATTGGATAAAGCTTCGATTCGGGATCGATTTGCCAGAAAAGGACACCGAGCGGTTTGGTGCTGCCATCGGCCTTACGCAACGGAATCATCAACGAAATCTCGATGCGGTTTCCTGATTCGCTGCGATGAAAATCCGTGAAAGTTATTTGCTGGGTGCGCAACGCCTCACGTGCATATAACGTGTCTTGACGGTCGAGATTCTGTTGCTTACGAGGCAAAGTCAGTTGCACGCTACCGCTTGAATCCAACAAAAATGCTTGGTAATGGTGGCTGTGCAAAGTGGGCGACAGCCACGAATTCAACTCAGAGGCTATCTGTGAATCGTGAGGATGCTCGAAGTAGCTTTGCACCAAAAGCGCGAAAGACCTGTTGATTTGATAAAACCGCGCGTCTTTTAAACGCTCTTGACGCCATTCGTCCAGTTCGTTGACCTTTAAATCGGCTATTGCCAATAATTCGGATTCTTTGTTTTGCTTGAAGTCCAACACGAACCGGCGATAGAGAAGAGTGCTTCCTAAAGTGATGCCCAGCAAGACAATGCAAAGCAACACAAGAATGCTAAAGAACATTCTTTTTTCGCGCCTTGCCAATTCCTTTTTCATAGCGTTCACGGGTCGAAGAGAGTTACTCCCTCATCGGAATTTACCGCACGCATGCAAACTTATTCACCGCGAAATGGCCGATTCTACATGACTTTTGGCAAAAGAAAAATTCTTGTAACCCAGTAATTGTTGTCAGCGAAAGCCAAAAAGGGCGGCAAGCATGGATAATGCTTGCCGCCCTTTTTGGCTTTCGCTAAACGCTTGCGATGCGCTACTTTGCCGCGACTGCCGGGGTGACCGGAACGACTTGCACGCCATCTACTACCACGTAGCCCGTAGTTCCCTTGTTGGAAATCGTCATGGTCGTGGCGGCGCCCTGCGGCAGCGTGAACTTGCCGAGCGAAAAGAGACCGTCTCCCGGTGGTTTCTGGTTCACAGTCACGCTTTTGGCTTCTTTGCCGTCGATTGTCACTGTGACCGGCACATTGCTGGCGCGGTTGCCGTTGGGTGTGAAGACGAAGAATATTTCGTATTCGCCCGCCGCCGGAATTTCGGGCGTAAACGCGATGGACAATTCGCCTTTGTTAGCGTCGTTGTCGTGAATGTAACTGGTGCCGATACGGTATTCGGTGCGCGTGGAAACCGTCCATTCGCCCGTCTTTTTCGCCGCACTTTCGTCCACCACGATGCCAGTTAGCGTGCGCGGCACGAGAGTTTGGTCGTTCGGCTCGCTTTGGCCTTTCCACTCTAAAACTTGGCCGTCGGCCAAAAGGCGTGTGCGCAGTTTGTCGTAGTTCACGTCCTGCACAGCGGTGTTGTCGTCCAGTGCCATGGCCAGTGCTGTGGCGGCGCTTTGGGCCAGCAGCATGAAAACCGGCTCCATGCGAATCGAGCCGTAAGCAATGTGCGAAGTAGACAGGCAAACCGGCACCGCGAGATTTTCGCATTCGGCTTTGCGCGGCACGATAGAGCGAAACGAAATCGGGTAGGGCGGAAAGCCGCCGACTTGCACGTTCCCCTCGTTGTAAACGCGCCCGTCCTTGACGAAACGCTGGCAGTTATGCGAGTCCATCGTATACGCGGCCATGCCAATCGGGTCTTCGACCACTACCTTGCCGCGACAGTTCGCTTCGGTCATCACGTAATCGGAAATCATGCGCCGCGCCTCGCGCACGTAAAGCTGAAACGGCCAGCCGCCGGTGTCTTGAAACTCGTCTTTGGCAAGGCCCCACTCGGCCCACTTGGTGCGCACGCTCTCGGAGATGCTGGGATCGTTGGCAAGAAACCACATCAAGCCCTTTTGATAGGCGACGTGCTCTTGAAACATCCGTTCGCGCGTGGCGTAATCGGCTTCGGGCCACTCGTAGTTGCGGCCTATGAAGTCGGTCGAAACCGCGCCATGATTGTTTTTATCGACCTTTTTGCCGAAAACCGGGTCGAACTTGCCAAAAACCTGACTTTCGGGCCAACCCGCCTTGAGCAAGCGCGTTAAGAGCACGTATTCCTGCGCGTTGTAACCAGTGGGCTTTTCGTAAAGAATGCGGTTCTCCGGCACTTTGGTGAGGCACAAGCGAAAACAATAAGCCTGAATCCGCTTGTCCCCGCTGCCTTTTTCGCCGGGGTCGCCGCCATTGATGCCGGGAAGCAGTCCGCTGGCCGGGTCGCCTTCGACGATATACGGACTGACCGGACGGTCGAACTGATGGCCGTTTTGCACTTGCACGCCGTTGACGGTTTCGTTGTAAACCGCGTTGGCTTCGCGTCCGACGTGGTATTTCACGCCCGCTTTGGCCATTAAATCGCCCTCGTAAGTGGCGTCGATAAAAGCTTTGGCGCGCACCGTGAGGCCGCTTTCCATCGTGATAGCGGTCAAACGCGCGCCGTTCTTCTCGACCGATTTAAGAAACTGTCGATAATAAACCGGCGCCTTGGCTTCCTCGGCCATTTCCACGAAAACCTGCTCGGCGATATGCGGCTCGAACTTCCAGTTTTCGCTCATGCCGTTTTTGGCGCCGACGCGCTTATAAAACTGGCGCGACACACCGCCAATCGCCGCTTTGTTGCCGATGTCGGTTTCGCCAAGACCGCCCGAACTCATACCGCCCAAATGCGCGTTCTGTTCGAGAATAATCGACTTTTTGCCCATGCGACTGGCTTGCAGCGCCGCCGCCACACCCGCCGAAGTGCCGCCGTAGATGCAAATATCGGTTTCCACCGTCTGCACCTGTGTTTTCACTGCCGCCGGGTCATAATAATGCAGTCCGTCGGCGGGCGCGATTCCGGGCATCGTCAGCAACGCGGCACCTAGCGCGGCGCCGCACAACATGTTTGCTATTTTCATGAAGTTTTCCCCTTCAAAGGATACATAACGAGGGACGGCGCGGGGTTTTTGCCCTCACCCCCGACCCCTCTCCACCTGCCCAAAGGGCACCCGCGCTTCGCGGGAGAGGGGTCGGGGGTGAGGGCCACGTCAACATTTCCCCGCGCCACCATTTCGGCGATAATTTACAGGCAATGAGTAACCTCTCCGACCGCCTACCTGTTGACGATTCGCCGTTGCCGCCCGCGCCGCTGCCCACCGAAAACAGCGCCGCCAAGCCGTTTTATAAGCATATTTACTTTTGGGTGCTGATCGGTGTAGTGCTGGGCGTGGTGTTCGGCATGATGTTTCCTTCTACGCCGGGTCATCCGGGCCTCGCCGAAGGCATGAAACCGCTCGCCGAAGGCTTTATCAGCCTCATCAAGATGCTGATCGCGCCGATTATCTTCTTCACGGTGGTGGCGGGCATCGCCAGCGTCGGCGACTTGCGTAAAGTCGGGCGCGTGGGCCTCAAAGCCTTCATCTACTTCGAGTTAGTCACCACGTTTGCCATGCTGATCGCGCTTGGCGTGGTGCATCTGGTCAAGCCGGGCGCCAATTTAAATTATCAGGCGCCAGCCGCATCGATTGCTAAGGTTGAAACCTATAAAGAGGCGGCCAAAGAGCAAAGCGTCGCTGATTTCGTGCTGCATATCATTCCCAAAACCTTTGCGAGCGCCTTCACCGAAGGCGAAATCTTGCAGGTGCTACTCGTTTCGCTGCTTTTCGGCGTGGCGCTGGCCAAAATGGGTAGCCGCGCGCAACCGCTGACACACGCGCTGCAAATCGCCTCGCAGGCGTTTTTCATTATGGTCGGCTTCGTGGTGTGGTTGGCACCGATTGCAGCCTTCGGCGCAATGGCTTCGACCGTAGGCACTGCCGGAGTCGCCGCGTTGCTGGCGCTGCTCAAAATGATGGCCACGTTTTACGCGACGTGCCTGATTTTCGTGTTCGGCGTGCTGGGACTGATTACGTATTTCAACGGCTTTAGCCTGCTGAAATATCTGCGCTATATAAAGGAAGAGATTTTTCTCGTGCTGGGTACCTCGTCCAGCGAATCGGCGCTGCCGCCAATGATGGCCAAACTCGAACGCGCCGGATGCTCGCAAAGCGTGGTCGGCATCGTTTTGCCCGCCGGATATTCGTTCAACCTCGACGGCACCTCGATTTACCTCGCGATGGCGGTGGTTTTTCTCGCACAAGCCACCAATACGCCGCTTTCGTTCGCGCAGGAAATGGGACTGCTCGGCCTGCTTTTACTAACCAGCAAAGGCGCGGCAGCGGTGACGGGCGGTGGCTTTATCACCTTAGCGGCGACGCTTTCCAGCACGCATAACGACACATTAGTGGCGGGTCTTGCCATTTTGGTCGGCATCGACCGCTTCATGAGCGAAGCCCGCGCGATTACCAACCTGATCGGTAACGGACTTGCGACCTTTGTCATCGCCAAAAGCGAACGCGAACTCGACCCGCTGCTGGCTGTGCCGGTTTTGCGAGATAAATCAACTTCGTAAGTTTTGTTTCAGTGGCCTTCGGGTTTAGAAGGTTTGCCCACCTCGCTTTTTCGCGCCGACGACTGGTAAAACTACATACAATGATGAAACACACTCTTGCTTTTTGTGCCGTTTTACTGACTTTGCCGATCGGTGCCTTGCGTGCCCAACAAGCTGTGCCGATTTCGGAGGTTGCGGCCCCGGCGATTTTGCCCGCGCCCGCGAAAATGCAGGTGGAAAAAGGCACTTTCACGCTCGGCGCCGACACCGTAATCGTCGCCGATACGGTCAGCGCTGACACGGCGCGGCAACTTGTGGACTATCTGAAACCGGCCACCGGCTTTGCGCTGGCGGTAGCGAACAGCGCGCCCAAGAGCAAAGGTTTTATCGCGTTGACGCAGGATAAGAGCTTGCGATTGGGCGCCGAAGGTTATCGCTTGGTTGTCACTCCGCAAAGCATTCGCATCGCCGCCGCCGAGCAGGCCGGAGTTTTTTACGGCGTGCAGACCTTGCGCCAACTCTTGCCCGCGCAGATTTTCGCAGCGCAAAAGGCCGAGGGCGTGACGTGGAGCGTGCCGTGCGTGACCATTGAAGATCAGCCGCGCTTTGCGTGGCGTGGCCTGATGCTCGATTCGGGCCATGATTTTCAAAATCTTCCCTTCGTTTTTCGCTTTCCAGCACATTGGGATCCTAAGCTTAGAATTCCACGTGGACAAGTTGTC
>JADMIO010830159.1_pt1 | contig 65269 bp, 49 predicted proteins | sample 8958161 | NCBI WGS metagenome assembly JADMIO01 (sample SAMN16585339, study PRJNA669376) | soil metagenome | isolation source: Crop rotation soil | place: USA: Cullars Rotation, Alabama | collected 2011
GGCCGCGACTTCAAGTCACGTGAATTCCAAGCTTCGGATCCCACTGTGCTGGAAAGCAGGATCAGTTCGGTGCGCGGGATTGTGTCGATGTCGTTAGCCCATCCTGGTCCTTCGTAGATTTTTTTGAGCGCCCGATACGTCGGATCGTCGTAGACCGCGTTGAAGCCGGCTTTCAGCAGGTGAACCATGCAATTGCTCTCGCTCGAGCCGCTTGCCGGAACTTTCGAGGGATCGTTGTCGTAGGCCTCGGCTACGAACACCACCTGGGAGTTACGCTCCCGCGCGCGCGGAATCAGCCAGCCCCAAAACTCAGGCGGTTCCATATGAGACATGTCGCAGCGAAATCCATCGACCCCGAGCGACTGCCAGTAGGCCACGACTTCATCCATCTTCTTCCATGTGTCCGGCAAAGCTTTGTCGGGGGCGGTCGCGTTCGGGTATTCCCGCACGTCTTTTTTCGGGGCGGTGAAATCGAAACCGTAATTGAGTTTTACGGTTTCATACCAGTCGCCGATCGATGGCGTCCAACTGACAACATTGTTTCCGGTGACGCGGCCATGCTCTTTTTCCGGCTCGTAAACCGCGCCGCCGCCTCCTTTAAGTGGAAGGCGCAGCGGCGGCCCGCCATTTCCAGGTCGCAGATAAAAGAAATTGTTGCTCGGATCGAAAAACTTCGACTTGTCGTCGTGTTTTCCGAAGTCGAGGTCCGGTTTTACGTCGGACCCATAACTGCGCGCGACATGGTTAGGGACAATATCAATCAGCGCCCGGAGATGATGGGCATGCATCCGTTCGAGCAAAGCCTTGAATTCATCGAGGCGTTTTTCGGGATGATCGGCATAGTCCGGGCAAACATCGAAGTAGTCCTTGATCGCGTAAGGGCTGCCCGCGATCCCCTTGAGCAACGCCGGATCGTCGCTCGGCTGCCCGATGTTCGAGTAATCCGTGCCGGTCGCCTGCTGCAAAATGCCGGTGAGCCAGATGTGGGTGAAGCCCATTGCCTTGAGGGAATCCAAAGCGGCATCGTTGATATCGGAAAATTTTCCGACGCCGTTCTCGGCCAGCGTTCCGTTGGGCTTTCGGGTTTCGTTGGTGTTACCGAAAACCCTGACGAAAAGCTGGTAGATGCGAATGCGCTCGCTCGCAGGCTGTTGCGCAGACCGCACGGTCTGGGTGCTCAGTCCCGCTGCCATGATAATCAGGACAAGAAGCCGGCCGGACCTCACGCGATGGGTGCTTCCGGTGGAGTGACCGCGGGAATCATTCCTTCATCGCGTGCGATCTCCTTTAGAGCGGCTGGCGCGACCGGAGTTGCGGGCACAAACAGGACGAGAAGCGCGGCGACCAGCATGCAAATCCCTCCAAAGACGACAGCAGCGAGGCGATTGACCTGCGGGAAATGTTCCATGACGCGGCCGAGAACAACCGCAATCAGGATCTGCGGAATAACGATGAAGAAGTTAAAAATGCCCATGTAAACGCCCATACGTTCGGCGGGAAGAACGCTCGAGAGCATCGCGTAAGGCATGGAGAGAATAGAGGCCCAGGCAATGCCGACGAAAGTGAACGCCGTCAAGAGCAGCCAGGGCTCGCGAATAACGAACAGGCTGGCCAGTCCGAGACCACCGAGCAGGAGCGAGAAGAAATGGATCCACTTCGCGCTCATTTTTCGACCTAACCAGAGGAAACCAACGGCGGCGAGAAAGGCGACGAAGTTGTACTGGGCGAAACAATCGCGCGCGAGATTCAGACCGCGCTCGTAGAGCTCGGAGTGCGCATCGGTGGCGCCAAGAATATTGCGGGGGACGGCCACGCTAAAAAAGATCCACATACAGAACAAGCCCATCCAGGTGAAGAACTGAACGGCCGCGAGCTGTTTCATCCGAGACGGCATTTCGCGAAAAGCGACCCAGATCTGTCCGAGACCCTCCGATTGTTTTTGCTGCAACGCCTCTTCATTTTCCGGCGGATACTCGCGCGTACTCACGATGGTCCAGAGAACGGCGAGAATGAAGACAACCGCGCCAACGGTGAACGCGACAACCACGGTGCGCGGAATCGGTTGAGCCGCGTTCGTCGTTATACTCATCCCGGAGCTTTGCAGCCATCCCGGAAGCTTCGAGGCAATGACCGCGCCTGCGCCGATGAAGGCCGACTGCATGGCGAAACCAACGGTTCGTTGTTCGTCGGGCAAGAGATCGGCGACAAAAGCACGGAACGGTTCCATGCTGATGTTGACCGAGGCGTCGAGGATCCAAAGAAGGCCGGCCGCCATCCAGAGCGCGCTCGAATGCGGCATGGCTAGCAAGGCGAGCGAGGCCAGGATGGCGCCCACGAGGAAATAGGGACGCCGCCGCCCGAGCCTGCCCCAGGTGCGGTCGCTCATGTGACCGATGATCGGCTGCACGATCAACCCGGTGAGAGGGGCGGCCAACCACAGCATGGGCAACTGGTTTTCACTCGCCCCGAGGTATTCATAGATGGCGCTCATGTTGCCCATCTGCAGTCCCCAGCCGAATTGGATTCCGAAGAATCCAAAACTCATGTTCCAGATCTGCCAAAAACTGAGGCGAGGTTTCGCGATCACGGCCGCATTAAGGCATGTCCGCTCGGATTTTTGAAGCAAATAGACGTCTCAACGCCTGGCTGAGAAGCTCCAAATCCCAAGTCCCAAACGCCAAAAAATATCCAATAACTCAATCTCCAAAAGGGGGCGCCGGCTTGGCGCAATTTGAAATTTGGACCTTGGAATTTCCCTGGAATTTGAAGGTTGGAATTTGGAGCTTTCGCGCGTCAGCGCGTTGGACGCGTCACTTGGAACTGATTGAAAAAGGCATCGTACTTTTCGCCATTGCGATCGAAAATGGCGAAGCTCTGGGTGGATCCGGCATTGCTGGAAAACTTGCGGCCGGGAAGCTTGGTGACCTTCTTGTCGTTCATCGTCTGAATCTCGAGGTCGTAGGTGTCGGATCCGGTGATGGTAACCGTGACGGCAACGCCCGAATCGGTGAAGGGGACGCCGCTGTCGGTTTTGTCGGCGCCGGAACCATCGTAAATCTGGTAGTTAGGCTTGCCCTGGTAATAGCCGAACTCGAAGACGGCATCCTTGTTATAATCGGCTACGGAGGAGTTTGCCGTGCCCGAGCGCAAGACCAGGCCGATCGAACCCGGAGTCTGATCGTCGCTGCCGAATTTCTTTTCGAACTCGCCATTTTCGATCATGAACGAAAAGGCATCACCGGCTTGCAGGGGCTTTTCGAAATTCCGAAAGGCCACGGCTTGCTCGTAACCCGAACCATTGGCGTAAAGGCCGAAGGCCTTGCCATCCTTGGCGATGCCATTGAGGTCGGACTTGTCGCCCGCGCTGGCGATATAAAAACCTGAGTGCCGATCGCCGTCGTTGCCTTCGCTGGTGAGGCTCCAATTGCCAAAGCCGTTGCCGCCGTTTTTGCTGTTGTCCCAGCCGCTGCCGTATTGGGTGGCATCGTCTTCAGCGATGACCACGTTTTCCGCGAAGGCGTTGTAAGTGGTTAGGCAGGCGACGGCGGCAAAAGCAAAAGCACGAATGGACCGGTTCATGGGCTCGAAGTGTGTTTAAGGATTAAGTTTTAATCGGAGAGAGGCAGATCTCAAAGCAGAGCCAGTTTAAAACTTAGAAGCCGAGACTTAAAGCTCCTTTAGCCTTTCACTGCGCCTGAGCTCAACCCGGAAACGAGATAGCGACTGAGGGCGAGGAAGAGCAGAACGACCGGGACGGAGACGAGAAGCGCGCCGGCGGCGTAAAGCCCCCATTGCGTGCTCATGTTGCCCTGAAACATCTTGAGACCGACAGGCAGGGTAAAGATCTTCTGGTCCTGGAGTATGAGCGCGGCGACGACGTATTCGTTCCATGCGGTCATAAAAGAGAAGAGCGCGGTGATGACGAGCGCCGGGGTGGCCAGTGGCAGAACGACGATGTAGAACGATTGCCACCGCGAACATCCGTCGATCCCGGCGGCTTCTTCGAGCGACAACGGAATCGTGTCGTAGTAACCCTTGAGCTGCCAGATGCAAAAAGGCAGCGCGGTTGCAGTGTAGATGATGATCACGCCCAGGTACGAGTTGATCAGGTGCAGCTTGATCAAAATGAGGTAGAGCGGCAGCAAAAGCATGGTCGCGGGAAACATCTGGGTCACGAGCAAGCCATTGAGCATGGTTGTGCGGCCGAGGAATCGAAAGCGCGACAAGGCATAACCGGCGGTGGAGGCGAGGGCGACCCCGGTGGCGGTGACGGCGAGGGCGATGAGAGTCGAGTTACCGACCCAGCGCAGGAAAGGCGTCTCGGTGAGAAGGGTGCGGAAATTGGCCAGCGTAGCGCCTTTTGGAATCAGGGCCAGGGAGGTTGAAAGCAACTGGTCGCTCGGCCGCAGGGCGATGGTAACGATCTGCGAGATCGGGTAGAGCGCGAAAAGGGTAAAGAGAATGAGGATGCCGTAGCTGCCGATGATGCGTCCGAGTGACTTTTCTTTCATCGTACCCTCGCGGAAAACAAAAGACCCTATCCCAGGTCATGGGATAGGGTCATCTGAAAAGAAACGAAAGTGTCGCTTACTTCTTGAAGCGGCGACGAAGGGTCGCCAGACCAATTCCAGCAAGGCCCATCAAAGCCGAGACATAAGTTGACGGCTCGGGAACAGCAGCCGTGGAGAACGACGCGGCTCCCGCCGAATTGGGTTCGGGAGTCGTGGCGAAACCGCTGGCCGTGTCGAGGAAGTTTAACGCAACCGTGGATCCATCGGCAGGCACGGTCCAGTTAATGTCCGAGAAATTTTCGACATTGTTCGTTCGGAACTGCCCGAAGGTTGTGGAGCCGGGAGTCGAGGCTGCCGCAGTTAAAGAGGGCCACCAGCGGAGAAGGAGTTGATCACCCGCATTAAGATTGCCCGTCAAATTGAAGACAATGGGCTGCTCGAAACTGCCACTGCCAAGAGCATTATTGCTATTGAAACTGGCAAGAATTACGTCATCAGAAGATCCGCCAACAAAATCTCCGGCAGTGGGAGCCGAAAAAGTATTATCGGTTGTGCTCGCAACGAGCTGAATTAGCGACCCCAGCGGAATTGGGGTAGTTCCGTCGGCCATGAAGAGCTCATCGCCACCGAGATTGATCGTGACTGATGCTTGCGCACCAAGAGTTGTTAACACTAATGCCCCAATTACGAGTGCCCCTTTGATTTTCATACGAGTGGTTCTTTTTGTTTAGACTGAAATGCTTTAGTAGGTGGGACTGTTTTGCCAGTAGGCCGTCCCGGCAGCTGTCGCGCCTTTCCGGATAATCACTCCACTGCCCGCGGGAATGATATCATTTCCGTGGTCTCCGCTCGTGTCTTGAGTGGTGTGCCAAACTCCGCCGGAATAGAAGTACGTCGCTGAAGCAGACTTGTTAATGCCGGTAGCCGCATTGTTGAACACCAAGAGTTGGTCCGTTAACGCAATCGCATTGGGGCTCGAGGCGAACGCGCCGCTGGAAATGAGACCCATGTTGTTGAGGCTTACGCCGACAGGGCGGGTGATAGAGACAAAGTTATCCGTCTTGTGTGACGGGCTTGTCAGAAGCGGTATGGTTTGCTTCTTGGTCAAAACCGCCCCGAGCTGCGTCATGGTAGTTCCCGTCCCGGCATTCCTGACGATAAAATACCCGTATGGCAAAAAGGCGTCATCCCCATGATCGCCAGTGGTGTCAGCTGTCGTGTGCCATGCACCGCCGGAATAGAAGTATGTGGCAGTGGCCGACAGGTTGATCCCAGCGCCGGAATAATCCGGGATCAGAATTTGCGTTTGGCGCGCGATCGCATTCGGAGAAACAATAAAAGAAACGCCGGCGTCACTCGAAGGAAATACGGTATTGAGAGTCCAATATGGAATGATCAGCACCTGCGTGCCTGATTGAATGTTTGCCAAAGTATCGCCCGCCGGAACGTTGACTGTGAGCGAAGTGGCGTCGTTAGCCGATATCTTATAGAGCCTTCCTTCGTTCGGATTGGATGTGGCGTGCGGTCCGATCAACACGAAATAATTATTGTGTTGCGACCCTCCGTAAACCCACTGGTTACTGTTCCAGCCAGGAGATCCTGAAATAGTCAGCACGTTTCCAGAAACACTGGCGATGCTTCCAGTGAATTCCGCCGGCTTCGTAAACGGAACGCCGACATAAGTGTCAGAATTCGCCAAGCAAGGCGTAGTGATGAAGCCGACCGGATCGGTGGCAACGGAGGATTGAGCCAAACCTAACGAGGCGGTGGCAAGGAGGGCGATGAGGGGAAGGATTCGACGCATGGTGGTACGAAGTGGGGCTGATGTTATGGTTTTTTGGTTTAATGAGCAAGGAAAATTGCTCTTTTTTATGAAAATTTCGCTGCTTATGGACATAGGCGTGGCTCGGGCAGGGGTTTAGATTCCGAAAGAGGCCGCATTATAGGTAACAATTGGGGATTAACAATACCAAAATCCCGCAAAAGCAGGACCATTTTTACGCGAAAATCTGTCCGGCAAAGCCTCAGATTGCGATCCATGGTTTTGGGTAGAATCGGAATCGCCCAAGGCGCCAGAGGTATCTTTCTGCACGCTTGGTGTACTACAGCATAATCACTCGCGAGTTATGCCCGAAAGGGCGCTCGTTGCCGGCCGGACTGCAGGAAAGGCTGGACTAAGTGAAGATGCAGGCAATGCTGCGAACGACGAGAGCGGCTAAGACGTGTAACCCAATGAGAGCGTTTCGTGCGTCGATCATCGCAGTCCTGGCAGCTGCCAAAATGCTGGCCGCTGACGCATTTGCGAACGACATGCCTGGCCACGCTGGAAGCGAACAAATGGTGCCTGCCCCAGCGCACAGACATCATCACCGAAAGCACGCCGTTTATTATCGCGGTTCTCCCTCGTCGCCCTGGGTGCTTTACGGGCGTTTTCACAGTCCCATGGCCGCCGAGTCCGCGGCGAATGCTTTGCGCCGTCGCGGGTACGATGCTTTTTGGCGCTAAAAGAACGGGCAAATCAGCCGTGTGATGGTGCTCGGGGGGGGACTTGAACCCCCATGCCTTGCGGCATACGCCCCTCAAACGTACGTGTCTGCCATTTCACCACCCGAGCCCTTGGAAAGTGATTAGTGAGGAGTGGGTGAATAGTAAGTGAGACACGTCGTGCCGCAAGGTCTTACTCTTGCTCATGCTCCTCCTCCGAATTGAGTTTATGTTTGAAGCAGCAAGAGGGATCCGGCCAGGAGCATGAGGATGAACAGGAACAGGGAAGATTGGATTAAGGTCGACCTGCACATCCACACCCTCGACGACCCCAAGGACGTCATCGATTATTCAGCGCACCAGTTGCTCGAACGCGCGCGCGAGCTCGGCTTCGGCGTTCTCGCGATCACCTTGCACGATGCGGTCTTCGATCGGCCGGAAGTTTTTGTCGATGCCGCCGCCATGGGAATCTTGCTGATTCCGGCGGCGGAAATGAGAATCGAGGGCGCGGATATTATTCTCCTGAATATTAGTGCCGCAGAGGCCGCGGGTCTGAAAACCTTCGCGGATGTGCGCGCGCTGCGAGCGCGCCGCGGGAGGTCTCTCTTTACTATCGCGCCGCATCCGTTCTACGTGCTCGGCGGCTCGATCGGATCGCGTCTGCTTCAAGAGATGGACTGTTTCGACGCCATCGAGCTGTGTCATTTTCACAAGGGGCCGCTGAATCCGAACCGGCGAGCCGCGCGCGTGGCCCGCCGTTTTCAAAAACCGCTCATCGCCACGTCGGATGCTCACCGGCTGCACGCTTTCGGTCGGCATTACACCCGGATGCCGCGGCCGGCCGAACTGACCTTTGAAAGTGTTTTCGAAGCGCTTCGTCAGGGTCCGCTCGACCTAACGAGCCCCGCGTGCACGATCCGGGACCTGGTCAATGCGTTTTACTTTATCTTTTTCTCTCACCCGGCGCGCTTACGCCGGCAAAGACGACGGCAGAAGTCGCGCTCGGTGCTGGAACAGGCCGCCGGAGGGGCGGGCTTGAATTCGAGCGGTAAACGTGACACACCTAGCAACGATGAGACTCCTCACTTCTGTGCTGCTCCTGCTGGCCATCACGCTGACCGGGTGCAAGTCCACCTCCAAGACAGATAAAGAAAAAAAGGCCGCCCTGAGCAAAAAGGCCAAGGCCAATCTGCGCGAGGATACCGACATTGACTTCGAAGCCTTCGTTGGGCGCCTGAAGAAAGCAGTCGCGGCTCACGACGTGAACACACTGGCGTCGATGATGACACCGGACTTCGGCTACAGCCTCAAACCCGAAAGATCGGGCGACGGCGTCTTTAAATATTGGGATGACCAAAACCTCTGGCCGGAGCTGGAGGGCATTCTGACGGAGAAATTCGTCAAGAAAGGGCAGTACATGGTTGCTCCGCCACAGTTCGCGGACGAGTCGCTCAATTACGACGGCTATCGGGCCGGGATCCGGCGAGTCAACGGCAGCTGGAAGTTTGCCTATTTTGTGAACGGCTGAAGCCGTTCACAGTTGAGGGTTGAGAGTTGAAGGTTGAGGGATAAAGAGGCGCAGCGGTATAACGAGCCGCATGTTTAACTTCGAAAAACTGGACGTTTGGAACGAAGCGATTGCCTTCGCCGCTCTCATTTGCAAGCTCAGCGATGGTTTTCCTTCCGAGGAGCGCTTTGGCTTAACCAACCAGATAAGGCGGGCTGCGGTTTTCTTACCGTCCAATATTGCCGAGGGGAGTTCTCGGCGCTCAAGGCCTGATTTCGCGCGTTTTGCCGAAATTGGCACTGGGTCTTTATTTGAAGTTGTTACTCAAAGCGTGATCGCCCATCGCCGAGGATGGATCGATCAATCTACCTTCGCGACGTTGTATGCTTCCGCGCAGAAACCGAGCCGAATGCTCAGCGGTCTGCGTCACTCGCTTTTGAATGCCTGACCCTCAACCCTCAACTCGCAACCCTCAACCGGTCGCATTCCACGGCCTTCCCCATCGGCCGCCGTTTGTTTTCATCAAAGAGGTGCTCCGGTGTGAGCCGGGCGTTTCTGCGGAGTGCCTGACCTGTTTCGATTCGGCCGATCCGATGTTCGCCGGGCATTTCCCGGGGAATCCGCTGGTGCCGGGAGTGATCCTGACCGAAGCGCTGGCGCAGACCGCCGGAATCGCGGCCGCTTTCGGTGAAGCGCACGAGCAGCCGCGCTTTCTTCTTTCCGCGATCCGGCAAATGAAATTCCTCGCCGGTGTTCGACCGGGGCACAGGATCGTCCTGCGCGCCGAGCGGCTCAGCGAGATGGACAATCTTCTTCAGTTTCGCGTCGAAGCGCTCGTCGGCGAACAGGTCGTGGCTTCCGGACAAATTATTCTTAGCCGCGTTTAAAGTGGGAACACGTGCGTCATCGCCGTGCTTGGCGCTGACGGCGCAGCGCCTTCCAGGGGACGTGCGCGAGTGGAGGGACACGCGCCGTCGTGTCCGGCTGAAGGGTGGAATCGCCGTCAGCCGTTAGGCGGCAATTCTTTGAGATCGTAGATTACGCCCCAATCACCGTGGGCCACCGGCTGCAGAATTTTTTCCCAGGGCTTCGCGCTGACGACGTCAGTTTTCTCGTAGTTTTCACTTTCCTCACGCCCCCAGAAAATAAAGCGCACCCCAAGATCGCGCGCCGTCCTGGCCCAGTCGTTTTCGCCGAGCATCAGACTCGTTAGGCGATTGTTGATTGCGCCGTAGTCGCTGAATCCCTGGGTCCAAAGGTGGCCGCCATAACCGAGAACGACATTGTGTCCCTGAAGGAGCAGGGGATGATTGAAGGTCGGATATGCGGCAAAGCGCGCCTCGACTGGGAAATGACGGGTGACCTCACCGATGACATCAACCTCGGCCCGATTCGCCAGGCTAAACCCCGGCCGGCCGACAGCCAGTCCGCCGAAAAGAGAAATGAAGCCGGAACAGAAAAGGAATAAACAGAGCACAACGCGTAACGGGGCCGACTGTCGGCGGACGAGATAGGTCCAGAGAAACGGCAGGATGATGAAATAGCCCCAGACCATGATCTTGAGGTTGTCCCACTCCCACGGCGCGAGCTTAACGAAGAGGCCCACCACGATGATGATTGCCGCCGGCGACAGAAACGCGAGGTCTTCCGGGACTTCGTCGTCTTCGCTCAAATGGGCTTTCCACGCGCGCATGGCGCAGACTCCGTAGGTGATGAGAATCAGCGGCACACAAATCCCGAAATTTTCCCACCAGAACGAAACAAAGTTCGACCGCCCGAAATTCGGATCGCGCAGGACCCAGCCGGGATGCCAACTCATCATACTCTTGGCGGCGAAGTGATCGGTGATCAGCCAGACAAAAAAGGTCGCGGGAATGAAAGCTCCCGCGACCAGGGTCAGAAGCTGGCCGCGCATGTTAGGCCGGCCGGCGGCGAAGAGGGAAAGGAGCACGATGGAGAGCGCGAGAAAGGTGTGGACGTGAAAAAGCGGAAGCGACGCGTAGAGCGAGAGCTCAACCCAATAAGGGAGCGGTGGTCGGGTGTCCGGGCGCCGAAAATATCGATAACGCCATTGCCACAGGAGGAGCAGCCCGGCCGGAATGGCGTAGAGCAGGCCGCGCTGAGTGACAAACATCGATAGCGGCAGGCTTTTCCACGCGATCGTTTTGTCACCCTGATAATCGACGAAGTGCGCGCTGCCGTCATGCAGCCAGGCGGCAAAAAAAACAAAGCCGGCCACGCCGCCATTAAAAAGAAAACCGGCCACGGTGAAGAGCCCGCCCCAGCGATAGAGCGCATAAAAAGTGGCCAGGGAGGCGAGCAGCCCGACCCAGACGAGCCCGGGAATCAGTTCCACATGCAGCAACAGAAGGAGGGCATTGAAGAGGTCGACTCCGGCGGGATAACGCAGATGGCCGGCAGGATAAATGGGGTTGATCGGCCAGAGTGGCGATCCATTCGCAAAATCGCGGATATAAGTAATGTGCAACGAGAGATCGCCGAGGTTGTTAGGCGATTGAATCATCAACTGATTGCCGTCGTTGTAGAGTAACCAGCAAAAACTGCGCACGGCGAACATTGCGAAAATGATGGCCACGCCCCAAAACAGCGCGCGCGAGCCATCGAGAACGCGCGAGGGCGAATTTGCCACCAGGCCGGCGCCTTCGACGCGGTCGTTAGGATCGTAGGTTGAAAAGTAGGCCAGGGTGCCGGCGAGAAGTCCGAGCAACATCGCGAGAAAGGCCGTCCCGGGACCAAGCCCGCGCGCGAGCAGTCCGAGGATCACGGCTGAGAGCGTGGCTATATTGAAAAAAGTCAGTCCGCCGGCGAGACCCTTCATGGTTCGGTCTTCTCGGGCTCGGGGTTCTTTTCCGCGGGGGCCGGGCTTTTGCCGGTGAAGTCGGGCACCCGTCCGGGAAAGAAATCTTTGAAACGATGAGCTTCGAAATAAACCTTCGAGGTGTCCTGGTAGGGCCGGATGGTCAGCGGATCGGTATAATACGAGCCGTGTAATTTCTCTTCCACCTCGGTGATCCGATCGCTCTGCACGAGCAGGAAATCGGCGTCCATTTTCTCCGGCAGGGCATCGTGTTCATAATAGCCGACCCGCGAAAAATCCCCGAGGATCCACGGCAGCGGGTAGGAGCTCGTTCGGATCAGGTGCCCCGTCATCTGGTAATAGGCCGGACTGCGATCAGCCAGTTGCAGCAGGGGCCTGGTCAGTTTGAAAATGTCGTTATAGGTCTGGACGTAAACGTACGGTTCGGTGTCGGTGGTGCAGCGGAAATAATTCAACCAAACCGCCCAGCCTAACGAAAAGGCAACGACCGCGCCTTGCAGGGCGAAGAGGATCTTGGCGTCGCGCAGGACGAGAAGGTAAAGTCCGAGCGTAGCCACGAGGAGGAACGGCCAGATGAATTCGTAATTCTGGGTCACGGCAAAGGCGATCGCCACGCCCGCGCCGACGGCCACGATCGAGATCGCGGCCCACCATTCCCCGAGCCGAAGCCGCAACGGAACAAGATTCGCGGTTGCGCCAAACACGGGAAGAAGCGGCCAGACCAGGCTGATGATGCACCAGGGCGTCTTATATTTGACGATGCTGTAGGCCATGATCGTGCCGATACCGTAGATCGCGAGGAAACGAACGGACGTGTTGCGCAGGCGAAGCCAAAAGAGCGAAGTCACCATTCCGCAGATGACTGCGAGCTCATAACGGCCGATGAGTCGCAGCCAATAATCCGGCGGTTTTTCATGCCCATGGCCCTGCGTGCCGGTCTCCGTCCAAGCCTTGTACGCGAGATAAAGGCCTTTTACACCGCTCCAGTGGAAGAAGGTCCCGGAGTAAAAGAAAACAATCAGAGCGGCAGAGGTCGCGATAACGGTCGCCAAGTCGACAAGGTCCCATTTGCGTTGAGCGACTGGAGGATCGTCGACCGAAGAGATCCGGTTCGAAATCCAGCAGAGCCCGCCGGCAATGGCGGCGCAGGTGAAATGAATGATGTAGGTTTCCTTCGTTAGGATCATCCCGGTGATTCCCATGCCGCAGGCCCAGAGCGATCTGGGCGTGCCGAAACGGCGCATCCCGAGCAGGCCATAGACGAAAAGCATCGAGAAGAAGACCAGCCAGACTTCGTGAATCGAATAACGCCCGTAAAAAACGAATCCGGGCGAAACCGCCATGGCCAGGGCCGCCCAACGAGAGACGTTCCGGCCGATGAGCGGCTCGAATTTTAGCATGAGCCAAACACAGACCGTGCTCATGATCACGATCGGCATGCGCAAGGCCCAGAGGTTCCGGCCAAAAAGCGTCTGCGATAGAAAAAGAACGTAGAAATGCAGGGGACCGTGGTAGTTCGTCGGGTCGTAGCGGTAGTAACCGTTCTTCACCATCTGATCGACAAACCATCCGTTGATTCCTTCGTCGAAGTGGGGCGGCTTAATCCCGAGGAGGAAGACGCGGAGCAACGCGGCCAAGAGGACGATGGACCATGGGCGCCAGTCGACGGTCGCAAGGCGCTCCCGCCAAAGCGCGGTCTGTTCGCTGAACGTCCGATAGCCCGCCGCGGCCAAGTTGTCTGCTTTTGCTGCCTCAGCCATTGGAAAGTTTCGAATTTGAAAGCCCGGCCGCTCCTTTACCCGCGTTACGGCGAATTTCGAGTTTCGAAGTTCGTTTTGAGATGTTATCTGGCGCTGTGCGTATTCTGGTCACCGGCGGCTGCGGATTCATCGGGAGCAACTTTATTCGCTACATTCTCGAACATTACAAGCCAGCCTCTATTACCAATGTCGATGTTCTGACCTACGCGGGAAATCCGGCCAATCTCGCCGGCGTCGTTGAGCAGTACGGGGAGCGTTACGAATTTTTCAAGGCCGACATCGCCAATGCCGACCAGATGGACTCGGTCATGACCGAGCACGGCTTCTTCGCGGTGGTGAATTTTGCCGCGGAATCGCACGTCGACCGCAGCATCAACGACCCGCTCAACTTCATTCACACCAACGTCATCGGCACAAGCGTGCTCCTGGATTGCGCCCGGCGGCACGGGGTGCAGCGCTTTGTTCAAGTATCGACCGATGAAGTTTACGGATCGCTTGGGACAAGCGGAAAGTTCACCGAGCATTCACCGCTCGATCCGAGCTCGCCTTATTCCGCGAGCAAAGCGGGCGCGGATCTACTCGCGCTCGCCTGTCAGCGCACGTTTGGGCAGGAAGTGGTGGTGACCCGCTGCTCGAATAATTACGGGCGCTACCAGTTCCCGGAAAAATTGATTCCCTTGATGATCATCAAGGCCCTGCGCGATGAGCCGCTGCCGGTTTACGGCGATGGCAAAAATGTGCGCGACTGGATCCATGTGGAAGATCATTGCGCTGGAATCGTCGCGGCGCTTTTCGAAGGCAAAGCCGGGACGGTTTATAATTTGGGTGGCGGTAACGAAATGCCGAACATTGAGGTCGTTAGATTGATTCTTCAGCGGCTGAAGAAGCCGGAAACCCTGATTTCTTATGTGACCGACCGGCTCGGGCACGATCGCCGTTATGCGATTGATGCTTCTTTTGCTGAGAAAGAGTTGAAATGGAAGCCGCGCCACCATTTTGAGGAAGGATTGGTGGAAACGGTCGACTGGTATTTGCAAAACCAATCCTGGTGGCAACCGCTGCTCGAACGCGCCGGCCGATACTAACGACCGCGGAACTAGAGCTTGTCCGCGCCCCGGCTCGTTTGTAATATGGGGTCTTATCCCCATGACGGCTCCGGCCCGGCATCGGTTTTGCGCGTGTGCGCTCGCGCTGCTCTCTGTGCTGTTTTCAGCGCAAGCGGCCACGGTCACGACTCTGAATGACAGCGGTCCGGGCTCGTTACGTGACCTCGTTTCGGCGGCGGTCGCGGGGGACACGATTCAATTTGCCGTGACCGGCACGATCTCGCTCACAACCGGGCAGATTCTGATCAACAAGAATTTAAACATCGCCGGACCGGGTGCCGCCAGTCTCAACATCCGGCAACCGGCTTCCTCCCGGCTGTTCACCGTCGCCACCGGAACGGTTGTGAGTATATCGGCGGTGAAGCTCTCGGACGGTCACATTAATGATCATGGCGGCGGAATTTTGAACAATGGCGATTTAACCGTGAGCCATTGTTCTTTTTTCACCAACGACGCGGGCCAGAGCGGCAGCGGCGGTGGTATCTGCAATTTCGGGAATCTGGTGGTGAGCGACTGTACCTTCTACGCAAACACCGCCCGCCAAGGCGGGGCCATTTGCAATTTTGGCCAGGTCAGCGTGCGCAACTGCACGCTGAACGCGAATCAGGCCACCGTTTACGGCGGCGGAGTTTACAACGGTTTTCAACCGGCCGAGGTCGTGAATTGCACCATCATCGGGAACAGCAGTGCCATCGGCAGTGGTGGTGGAGGAGGAATTTGCAACAAAGGTTCGGCCTCCGCCGCTAACATCACCGTTTCCAGCTGCACCTTCTTCAAGAACAGCGCGCTGAGCGGCGCCCAGGGGAACAACCTGTTCAACGATGGTTCAGGCGGCTCCGCGCAACTCACGCTCCGAAGCAGCATCCTGGTTAACCAGAGCTTCAATAACGACCTGGCAAACAGCGGCGGAACGTTCGCCTCGCAAGGATTCAATGTTTGCGCGGACACCGGCAATGGATTTCTGACCGGTCCTTCCGATCAGATAAACACCGATCCAGGGCTTGATCCTTATGGGTTGCATGACAATGGCGGACCGACCCAAACCATCGCCCTGATGGACGGGAGTCCAGCGATCGATCATGGGCAGAGCTTTGGACTAACGAGTGACCAGCGGGGGGGTCTCCGTCCATACGACCATCCTTTTTATCCCAATGGACCGGGAACGGATGGAACTGATGTGGGCGCATTTGAAGGCGCGCCCGACGTGATCCAGAAGGGGGCGCCGCAATTTAGCGTCAACACCCTGACGGACGGCGACGATGGCATCTGCGGGGTGGTCAATTGCACTCTGCGCGAAGCAATCAATCGCGCGAACCTCGTCACCGGCCCGGACACGATCCTGTTTCTCGCCGGCGGAACGATCACGCTTGATCCGGCTCTGGGCGAACTTTTGGTGAACGATTCACTCACCCTTGCCGGATTCGGCGCGCGAACCAGCGTCATTAGCGGCGGCGGCCAGGTGCCGGTCATTGCTTTTGGAAACGGCGCAAGCGTTCTCATTGGCCTAACGATTCGCGACGGCCGTTTCGCGCCGCCGGCGGGATTCGCCCTCGGCGCCGGTCTTTATCTCAATGGAGGCACGCTGACGGTGCATGACTGCAGTTTCCTGAACAACCAATCAATCGGCGGCTCCAACGGCCGGACGGGAGAGGGCGCCGGGATTTACAATAGCTTCGGAACACTCACGCTGAATCGTTGCACGATCGCGGGTAACAATGCGACTGGTGGCCATGGAGGAAACACCAATTCGGCCGCGGCCGCAGGTGATGGTGGGGCAGCGCAAGGCGCCGGCTTGTTCAACGCATCCGGCGCGACTTCCATACTGAACAATTGCACGATCGCGAACAACACCGCTCAAGGTGGTCCGGGTGGGGACAATTCCGGAGGTCCCGGTGGCATCGGGGGCGCGGCTGACGGCGCCGGACTCTTCAATGACGGCACCGTTGTTCTCACGGCCTGCACGGTAGCGGGTAACATCGCCAGCGGCGGAAACGGTGGTTCTGGCCTGGGGGGAACTCACGCAGAGGGTGGGCAGGAAACTGGAGGCCTTAAAGCCAACAGCGGGAGCACGAGATTGGGCAATACGCTGGTCGCGCTTAACACCGGGAGCTTCGGACCGGATGTGACCGGCACGTTTGCCTCGCAAGGTTTCAATCTCATCGGGAAAGGTGATTCCGGCAGTGGATTTAATGGCATGGGCGATTCCGTGGGAAACAACGGAAGCCCGATCAACCCAAATCTCGGGCCGTTACAGGATAACGGGGGAAACACCGACACCATGGCCCTGCTCAACGGCAGCCCGGCAATTGATCGAGGAAACTCGTTTGGCCTAACGACCGATCAACGATCTCAATCACGGCCGAACGATCATCCCTTGATCGCGAACGTTCCCGGAGGCAATGGCAGTGACATTGGCGCCTTTGAATTCGGCGCGGTCTTACTGGTGAACACGCTCGACGATCATTCGGACGGCACCTGCAACACGGTCGATTGCACCCTGCGCGAAGCCATCGCCGCGGCCAACACGCAGCCCGGCGAACAATTTATCAAGTTCGATCCCGCGTTGACCGCCAGTCAGCCTGGTATCATCCAGCTCACCGGAGCTCTGCCGGCGCTTGCCAGCGAGATCTATTTGCAAGGGCCCGGCGCGGATCGCCTGACGGTTCGGCGGAACACCGGCGGCGACTACCGCATTTTCACCGTTGGCAATTCCACCGCCAGCGGTCCCTTCGTCAGTATCCGCGGCCTAACCATCGCAAACGGCAAAGTCGGAAACGGGAGTGCTCTTGAGACGGCTGCGGGAATCTTGGTCGATCGAAGCATCCTCAATCTTCAATACTGCGCATTGACCGGCAATCTGGCGAATTCCTTTGGTGGTGCGGTTTTCATTACTCAGCGCAGCGAGCCGTCGGCGATATTGAACTGCACCTTCAGTGGCAACACTGCCAGCGGCAGCGGCGGCGGCGCCGTTGCCATCAGCTCGGCTTCCGCGGTTTTGAGGAACTGCACCTTCAGCGGGAACTCGGCGGTGAACGGAGGCGCCATTTGGATCGATCAAGCCGTTGGCAGTTCGATTGTTCCCGAGGTTCCGATCGAGAGCTGCACCTTTAGCGGTAACAATGCGAGCAATCATGGCAGCGACCTGAGCAAAGCCAACGGAAGTGTTCATTTTTTGAATTGTATTCTTAACGACAGCGCGAACAGCACCTTGCATAGCTTCACGACTTCGCCCACTTCAGACGGCTTCAATTTGGCGAGCGACAATGGAGGCGGTTATCTGACAAGTCCGACCGACATGACCAACGTCAACCCGCAGCTCGGCCCCCTGGCGAATAACGGTGGCCCGACGCAAACTTGTGCGCTTCTTTCTAACAGCCCGGCGATAAACAGAGGCGGAAATGGCTGGCCGGCAGATCAGCGTGATTATCCGCGTGTCGGCCTAACCGATATTGGCGCTTTCGAATTCAACAGTTTCGCCGTGCGGATCACGGCGATTCAACGGTTCAGCGACGGGAGCGTGCAATTGGACGGCCAGGGGGTGGTGAATGGGACTTTCAGCGTTCTGGCCTCGCCCGACCTCGTGTCGTTTAATTTCGCAGCAGTGGGGCTAACGACCTCGGACTCGTTCGGGAACTGGCACTACCTCGATACCGCGTCAGTTGGCCTAACCAAACAATTCTACAAGGCCACTTATCCATAGGACGGGGAGAGATTGGCCGTGGTGTAATTCCGGGGCCGCGTTCCAGCCAGTTCGACCAGCTACTTGCAGACATAATTATTCCCTGCCCGGCTGCAAAAGTCGGGAGGCCCATACTTGTCCCAGAATTCGGCCAGGCCGATGCGTTTCAAAAACGTTGGGAAAGCCGGGTCCTGACGCGCGGAGCGGCCGGTTGGCGTCCACAACGCGCACAGGATCAGGGTATCATTTCGCGTAGGCCGATCCTGCGCCACGCTGAGGGCGCGTTCAGACTGGCCGAGCCAGATCAGCGCAAGAGGGACGGCACCGGAGATCACTTCTGGTTGTGAAGCAAGATACCGCTCGATGATCCCAATCGCCGCCGCGCGATCAGCCTGATTCCCGACAGACCCTTGGGCGACCGCCTTGGCCGTATCGCGCGGAAGATCTTTTAGAAAATGCTCCAAGCCGGGATCGAGCCACCTGGCGACCTGGGCCCGTTCGCCGCGAGCATCCGCGACATGCGCGAAACCAAGACCAACCGGGGTGAGGCCGGCGTCGGCGGCCCGACGGATGGAGCGTTCGGCTTGATCGATTTCGCCTGATTGCAAATGAGCCCAGCCCCGCCAGAGCAACGCGTTCGGCATCATCGGGTCGTGTGCGAGCACCTTCTCGAAAAGGCGCGCGCTTTCTTTAATATAGCCGGTGGTGTTGAGAAGAGATCCCAGCCAAAAATTCGTCGTAATATCGTCCGGGTCGATCTGCAGCGCCCGTTCGTAAGCGGCCCGGGCATCGGCGTAGTGCCGTTGATGAAACAACATATTGCCCATGGCTGCGTGCGCTTCGGCCAGGGACGGGTCGAGGCGAATCGCGGCGTCGGCTTCGCGCCTAACGATGGCAGTATCGTCGGCCAGCGGGACATCGTAACCGGGAGCAATCGCGCAAATCGAAGCGAGCCGGGCATGAGCCCGGGCAAAATCCGGATCAAGTCGCAGCGCCTCGTTAAGCTGGGAAACGGCATCGGCAAATCGCCCGCTTTCGCGCCGGTTAAAGATCGCGCTCGCTTGCAGGAACAGCCTGTAGGCCTCCGGACTGCTGGTTGCCTCCCGGACCAAATGCGTTCGCTGCTTTTCTTCCAGAACGATCTGGAGGCGGCCGGTAATGGCTCGCGCGATTCGTTCCTGGAGGGTGAAGAGGTCGCGCACGTCGCCGTCGTACGTTTCCGACCACAGATGGAAACCGTCTGAAGCCTGAAGCAATTGGGCGGTGATCCGAACCTTGTTACCCTGTTTGCGGACCGAGCCCTCCAGAATTGTGGCCACGCCCAGCGCTGAACCGATGCTTGGCAGGTCGACCTTCCCATCCCGATAAGAAAACGACGAGGTTCGACCGGCAACTTTCAGATTTTTTACATGAGCGAGCGCATTCAATATTTCCTCGGCCATGCCGTCGGAGAGATATTGTTGATCGTGCTGAGGACTTAAGTCCGTGAAGGGAAGAACCGCGATTGATTTCTCGGCAACCGACCTGGTTCCGGTGTTTGTCGCCACCAGTTTTTGGAATCTGGCGTCGTGACGCAGTGGATCCCAGAGTGGATCGAAGCGGAGCGCTCCCGTCGTTAGGCCGCCGGGCGCTTGCAGAAGCTGGGGCAGCGCCGCCAGGGCGGCGTCGCGCTCACCGAAGCGCGCCTGGATCTGGGCCAGGACAATTTCGGCGAACGGCTGGTCGACAGTGTCGCCGCGATAATCTTCGAGAGCACGTTGCGCGTGTCCCAGAGCCTGGTCTTTTTCGCCGAGACCGGCGTAGGCGAGCGCCAGATAGCATGGCAGTCTTTTTGGAGTGATGGGCAACTGTTCCGGCGGGTCGTGAGCCAGTGCTGCGACAACCTGGGTGAAAGTTTCTCGCGCTGCGGACGTTCGCCCGGCCCAGTCTTGAAGAAATCCAAGCTCGGTCATGAGCTGGATGGTGTCACCAGCCAGAGGTGACCTCGGCTCCGCCGTGATTGTCGTAAGATAGCTTTGCAGCTGATCGGCTGCTTCACTAAAGCGTCGTTCCAACGCCATCTGCCGGATTCTGGTAATAAGTACCAGCTTCGTCGTGGACTCCGACGGGATTTGCGAAAGCTGTTCTGAAGCCTCCGTGAGCCGACCCTGCGCCTGGAACAAGAACGCTTTGTCGGCCATGACGTCTTCGTCGTGCGGGACAATCTCGAGCTCGCGGTCGAACATTTGCTGCGCCTCGGTGAAGCGCCGCAGTGGAATCAGGATGGAGTTTGCCGCGCTGTGCACGTGGCTGAGATTGCGCGGATCCAGCGATATGACCTGGCGACAATCCTCGAGGGCCTTGTCCCATTGGCCGAGGCGGCGTTCCAAAAAGGCCGAGAGCAGCAATGCAACCGAGTCGTTAGGCAAATGTCTGCGTGCCTCCTCGAAAGCCTGGAGCGCGCCGCGATAATCGCGCAGCACGCGGTAACGGTACGAACCCAGGGCGCTCCAGGATTCTCCGCGCTCCGGACCGAGCCGCATCGCTTCATCGACTGCGGCTTTGGCCATCGCCGGCGAGGAGACCTTTGTATCGACCAGGTAGGAATTGAGAAAACTCCGGGCCATTCCGAGTCGAGCCCAGGCCAGGACAAACTTCGGATCGGCCGCAACCGCCTTCTCGTATTCCAAGGCCGCCTGAATATATGGAGCCTCGGCAGCCGGCTGTGCGCTTTCGAGCGCAAGCCCACGCCGATAGGCCTCGTAGGCCGCCGCCGAGCGCGTCGGTTGGTCAGCAACCGCTTTTTCCTCCGTTCCGGTGAGCTTGACCTTAAGTTGTTGGGCAATCGCACCGGCGATGTCTCCCTCGATCTTGAAAATATCGTCCCACGAACGGGTGTAGGTTTCGGCCCAGAGATGCTCGTCGCGATCCGCTCGAATCAGTTGCACATTCACCCGAACCATCCGCCCGAGTTTTTGCACATTTCCCTCGACCAGGTGAGCGACGTTGAGTTCGCGGCCGATTTTTTTTACATCGTCGGGTTTGCTCTGGTATTTCTGGGTGGACGTTCGGGAAATCACCCGGAGCCCGCCGATTTTCGATAGTCGGGTCAGAATCTCGTCTTCGACGCCCTCCGCGAAATGGACGTCGCTCGTGCCTGTGCTCAGGTTCTGGAAGGGCAGGACCGCGATTGAGGGCCGCCCCGAAAAACTCGGTTGGTTAGGGGATCTCCAGAGCAGAACGGCGGCGAGAGCGACCACGAAGAGGCCGAAAACAGCCATGGTCTCGCGCGCATGTTTGCGGGTCGAGCTGGTTTCGGCCTGAACCTCCAGCAGTCGCTCGCGCAGTTCGGCGGCGGTAGGAAAACGCTCCCTGGCCTCTCTGGCCAGGCAGCGCCGGATGATCCGCCACAGCGAACGAGGAGTCGAACGAGCCGGGGGCGGAGGATCCTTATGCAAGACGGATGTGATCACGTCGGTATTGGTCTCTCCGGAAAAGGGAGGATGACCTGCCACCATTTCATAAAGGAGCACGCCCAGGCTCCAGATGTCCGACCGGCCATCGACCGGCAGACCGCGGGCCTGTTCGGGGGACATGTAGCGCGCGGTTCCGATGATCAGGTTCTGAGTGACGTTTTGGATCGGCCGGGGGACTTCTGCGGGCGCAAATTTGGCTATACCGAAATCGAGAATCTTCACCAGCCCGTCCGGGCGAAGCATGACGTTTTCCGGTTTGATGTCGCGATGAACAATCCCGGCGGCATGCGCCACCATCAACGCGCTGGCGATTTGCTCGGCGATATCGATGGCCTCGGTGAGCTGGATGGGGCCCTGATTCATTCGTTCCCGCAGGGTGATCCCCTCGATGTATTCAGTGGTTAGGTAATGTGTCCCGCCGACCTCGCCGATCTCGTGGATGGTGACGATGTTTGGGTGATTGAGGGCCGAGGCGGTACGCGCCTCCAGCTTGAGTTTTTCGAGTTGCTCGACATCGGCGGCGAGGGAAAGCGGAAGCAATTTGAGGCCGACTTTTCGCCCCAGTCGTTCATCCTCGGCCAAATAGACCACTCCCATCCCGCCGACGCCGAGGACGGATTCGATTCGGTAGAAGCCGAGTTGCTCTCCGATCAAGGCGTCGTTGTCGCCAAACAAAAGATCTGGCGCGGAGGCAAAGGCCGGCAGCTCGATGAAGCCGTCAGCTTGAGAATGATATTTCAGGAGGAGTTCTACCTGGCGTCGTAAACCTTCGTCGCCCGCGCAGGATCGCTCAATGAAGTCGCCGCGCTCAGCGGTTGGCTGTTCGAGGGCCGTGTTGAAGATCTCCGCGCATTTTTGCCAGCGCTCAGGCTGCATCCATCGTTTCCCCGTTCAATGCCGCGAACAGCCATGCTCGCGCAGCTTTCCAGTCTCGCGTGACCGTATTGACATGAACCTTCTTAACCTCAGCGATCTCCTCCATCGTTAGACCGCCAAAGTACCGCATCTCCACCACCTCGGCCTTGCGCTTGTCGAAAGCCGCCAGTTTTTCCATGGCTTCATCCAGCGCCAGGAGTTCGGTCGACCTGGCCTCAGCCGCGACTAACGAATCGTCCAGGGTCACCTTGAGAGAGCCGCCCCCGCGCTTCAAGGCCTGACGCTGCCGCGCATGATCCACCATGATCCGGCGCATGAGTTGTGCGGCGACTGCGAAAAAATGAGCGCGATTTTGCCACTGCGGGTGCGTCTTGTCGGCCAGCTTCAAATAAGCGTCGTTCAGCAGGGCCGTTGTCTGCAGGGTGTGGCCGGGACGCTCGCGGCTCATGTACCGATGAGCCAGCCGCTGGAGATCCGGTTGGACAAGGGGGATGAGTTTCTCGAGCGCGCCAGTATCGCCATTGCGCCAATCGCCCAGGAGTTGCGTAACCTGTTCAGTTAGAGCTCCGGCGTTCACGGGTGGTTCCTTGCCTCCGGAATATTATAGCCCAAACCGCCCCGACTTCACCCTACAAGGTTGTAGGACCATTCGCGTTTGGGCCGTCCTCCGGCTGGCATGCCTTTCTCGGCAGCGCCTGGTGGAGATTGGCTGCGAAATCCGCTTGTTTGATCGAGATGTCTCCCCTTCCGCTTTTCCAGCCATGAAGGCGTATGTGATGTGGAGCGGCGGCCTCGATTCAACCGCCTTGATCTGGCATTACCTGGAACGCGGCTACACCGTTTCCGCCGGGTATATCGCTTTCCGCGCGAACGTCGGCAAAACCGCAGCAGAACTCCGTGCCATCGACCGCATGCTGCCCTTTCTCAACCGCCGTCGGTTTTCGTTCAAGGGGGTCATTGGCTGGTTTCGGTGGAACTACGGGATGAACGACAATCTGCATCGCGGTCCATTTCCAATCGTCGGAATTACCTACTCGGCCATGCTCAACGAAAAGTTCGATGAGATGGCGCTCGGAATGGTGCGGGAAGATAACGTTTCCGCCGCGGAACTGAAGGCCTTCCGAAATCTTTACCGCGCCCTCCGTCCCTTGCAGATCACGCGCAATCGGCTGGTTTTCCCGCTGCGAAAAAAGTCGAAGACGCAACTCTTTCGGACGTTGCCGCCGGAATTACGCCGGCATATCTGGACCTGCGATCGGATATTGACCGCCCGCCAGCGGAACCCGTGCGGCAAGTGTCCTCGCTGCCGGCGTTATCAGGAACTTTTCCGCGCGCTCCAAAATGGCAGCTTGAAAGACATGTCGAGCTGCGCCAGGAAATCTCGTTCTCACCGCATCGTTCAGTGAGGCACAAAACTTCCTGGCGCGCGGTCCAGCCGCTCAGTGTGGCTTAGATTTTCGGATTGCCCTTCTCGATGTTCTGTTTTTCGACGTGCTGTTTCTCCACCGTTCCGCCCTTGATCTTGTCCTGTTCGCTTTGCGCGAGGTCCAAGTCTTTGGCCGATGTGCCCCTCGCTTTGCGATCGTCGTTAGGTGCGCCGGACTTGTCTGATTTGTCTGTGTTCATTAGTTTTTTGTGATTTCAGTGACTCTCCGCGCTGAACTCGCAACCTCCTGTCGCTGCAAGTCCTCGCATTGGAGGCCTTGGTTTTTCGGTGTTTGGTCTCCTGCTCTTTGAGAGGTCAGGAAACCTCCCCATTCTCACCAAGCGGAATCTTCTACGGAAAATCCACCATCGGGGGTTCATCCCTGCCCGGTGGGCCCGCCCAAGCTCCGCTGGATATCGGCACATTTGTCAGGGGCATGGTGGGTTTCATGACCCGATTCCGCTTTCTCAGGTGTGGCTAACTCAACAACGAAAATCCTATGAACAATTTAAGACTACCGAAACCCCGATTCCTCCCCCTCCTCCTAACTGCGATGATGCTCAGTGCCGGTTCCCTTTTGGCTGCGGCCATCGATCCAGTGGCGACCTGGAACGGACAGGCCGTCAGCGCGGTCCGGCAGAAAAACCTGATCGACGCGGCTGCTGCCCGGCTCTACGCCATGGTCAACATTGCGATGTACGATGCCGTTAACGGCATCCAATCGCGCCATGACGCCAAAGACAACCGCGCCTCGGCACTCGTTAGTCCGGTTGGCGCCCCCTCCGACGGGGACATCTACGCCGCGGCCGTTTCGGCTGCGCATGCCGTTTTAATTGGAGAATTTTCCAGCGGCCCCTCGGCCGACCCCGCCGTGGTTGCCGCCTTGAACACGCAAAAGCAAAATGATCTCGCGTCGCTCGGTGGTGGAAGCAAAGTGGCGAAGGGTGATGCCTGGGGGGCATCGGTCGGCAATCAGGTTCGCGCGCTTCGGCAGAATGATGGATCAAGCCCGGTGGAACCGGCCCATCCCGCCGGCTCAGGCCCGGGACAGTTTCGCGGTGCGTTTACCAATCCGCAGTACCGGCACATGCAACCGTTCGGAATCGCGGACGCATCGATTTACGAAGGCGCCGGGCCGGCCCCGCTGACCAGTTACGATTACGCGGCCGCGTTTAATTTCGTGAAGGACGTTGGCCGAAAGCCGGCGCCCGGTACCGAAACGCCGGAAGATAACCAGAAGAAAGCGATCTTCGATTTCTGGGCCCTCGGGAACAACAGCTGGCAACCGCCCGGCGAATGGATCGAAATCGCGCTCGCGGTTTTGAGTACTCGTCCGTTAGACCTGCCCGATGCCACTCGCTTGCTCGCGCTGGAAACGATGGCCATGGCGGACACGGTCGCGCCGACTTTCGCGACCAAATACGATTTTTATCACTGGCGCCCGACCACGGCGATTAATGAAGCAGACACCGATAACAATCCATTGACCGATGCGGACACCAGTTGGATCGGGCGCGGCGGCATCGGCGGCAGCCCGGAATACTGGTCCGGCCACAGCACATTCAGCGCATCGGCGGCCGAAGTCCTGGCCAGTTTTTTCTGTGACGACAACATTTCGTTCACCGTCGGGACCGATCCCTCTTCGTTAGGAACGCGGACCTACTCGAGTTTCTCTTCTGCCGCAGCCGAAGCCGGAATCTCCCGGGTCTACGGCGGTCTTCATTTTCCGTTTAGTAACCAGGACGGGCTCAAGGTTGGCAAAGCGGTCGCGCGCGAGATCTTGAACAACAAACTTTTGCTCCTGAAAGGCGAGACGCATTTCGGCCAATGTCCGCTTTGAAGCTGTTCCTGACAGACAGCAAACAACCAAAGAAAGAAACGCCGAATGAAAGCTAAGAAAAAGATCAGCGAAAAAGGCAAGCCGACACTGAAAATGCGCGACCTAACGACCCGCAAGGACGTCAAGGGCGGTTTGGGAGATATCAAAGGCGAATCGACCGACGATAAGCACAGGTAGGTTCAGGCGCCGGTCACGCGGCATGGGCTGGCGTGCGCTTACGGGTCGGTCGCTTCGATGCTGCTGCCGGAGGCGATTTCCAGCGCGATTCCGGATGGGGCCGGATATGCGACACCGGACTGATCGGGAACCAGGATGAGAGGGTTCGCACGAGCACGGGATTTCCCGTGATCTCGAGACGCCCGGCCGCTTTCGCCCCGCTCACGTCGGCATCGCCTGAATAAATTTCCGCAATCGTCCGGACATCCGAGCGGATCTGGGCGTCGACCTGCGCGTTCGGATGATCCAGGCAAAGTTCCTTTTTTCCGTTCGCCTCGACCACAATCCACCATCGCGAGTAGGTCGGCAGGTTGGGGAAAACGAATTCGATCACGATCTGGCCGTCCGGAAGCCGGCCTTGATCGAGCCGGAGGAGGAGATGGTACATGATCGCCTGGATATCGAGCTCATCATCGCTCATCTGGTCGCGCGCCCATCGGGCGCCCCACTCAGCCATTCCCATCACCACCGGCTTCAATTCTTTGCCGGCGGCCGTCAGGTGATACTCGGTTCGCTTCTGCTGCGGCAGCTCCTTCTTGATCACCAGCCCGCAATCGACCAACTCAGTCAGGCGTTTGGCTAACAACGTTGGCGACATCTGCGGGAGGGCGCGCTGGAAGTCGCGGAAATGAGTCGTGCCCATGAGAAGCTCGCGCACAACCAAAATCGTCCAGCGCTCGCCCAGGACCTCACAGGCCTTCGCGATCGGGCAAAATTGGCGGTAATTCATGCTCATAACGACTCGAGTCTGCTACAAAAAGAGTAGCGGATCACTACATTCTGTATCGTAGAGGAGCTCGTGATTGCGCGTGTAGGCTGGCGACATGAATCCTGCTACAAAAAGAGCGCAGAGCAATCGCGCGGGCCAGATTGTTCTCGCCATCATCATCATTGGCCTTCTCAGCAGCGCCGGTGTCAAAGCCGACATGGTGCTCGATTGGAACAACCACGCCAGCAGCGCAATCGTCGGGGTCGCCGGCCTGAGGCCGGAACGCGGACTGATTCGTTTGGCGATGGTTCACCTCGCGGTTTACGACGCGGTTAACGCCATCAATGGATACCCGTTTGCGCCTTTTGCCGTCACGCCCAGTGTGATTGTTCCGGCATCGCCGCAGGCGGCGACTGCGGCGGCTGCGCACGACATTCTGGTCGCGCTATTCCCCAGCCAGCAGGCCGACTTGGATAATAAATACGCCGCATCGCTCGCGACCATTCCAGATGGTCCAGCCAAGACGAACGGCATCTCTGTCGGTCAACAAAGCGCCGCCGGGATTCTGGCCTTTCGCGCTAACGACGGACGTGACGCCGCGGGAAATTACACCCCCGGCAGCGGGCCGGGCGTGTGGCAGCCGACCCCGCCGGCTTTTCTCCCCGCCTCCGCGCCGGAAACGGCGGTGATTCGGCCGTTCGCGCTGAAAAGTCCGTCACAGTTCCGGCCGCCGCCTCCTCCCGATCTGAAAAGCGAAACCTGGGCGCGCGACTTCAACGAAGTTAAAACCCTTGGCGCCACCAATGGGAGCACACGCACAGCCGAGCAAAGCGATATCGCCCGCTTTTGGGCGGATCATCCAATGCTGCAATGGAACCGCGCCTGGCGGGGTATCTCCATCAGCCAGAACCTTTCGTTAGGCGACAATGCCCGGTTTTTCGCCATGCTCGCGACGGCCGGCGCGGACGCCTTCATTGCCTGCTGGGATGGCAAGTATCATTATAGTTTTTGGCGGCCGGTCACGGCGATTCGCGCCGGCGATACGGACGACAATCCGAAAACGGTGCCCGATCCGGGCTGGCTCAGTTTCGTAGTGACACCGAATCATCCGGAATATCCCGCGGCCCATGGCGTCTTCAGCGGCGCGACTACGAAAACGCTCGAAGCGTTCTTTGGCACCGACCGGTTCGATTTCACGATCGACAGCACGATCGCTGGCCTAACGAATCCGGTCCGTTCCTATAGCAGCTTCTCTGAAGCCCTGGACGAAGTGGAAAACGCCCGGGTTTATGGCGGCATGCATTATCGGAACTCGACCCGCAAAGGGGGCCAGCTCGGTCAGCAGGTTTCACGTAACTTAACCGATCATTTCTTCGGCAAGGGCAGGGGGCGCGCCCGGTCTTTCCAACTCAGTGGCGCCGGCCAGTTGAATCCGGACGGCACCTTCGCCGCGACCGGTCACGCGAGTGAGCTCGGCAAATGGACCAATCAAGGTTCGCTGAACTTTGGCGCGCAGAATCCGGACGGATCTTTCCCGGTCAGCGGCAATGTCGTGTTCACCGCAGAGCACAACGAAACCTTGAGCGCTTATATTGAAGGTGCGTTCTATCCGAACAGGGCCGGCGACCCATCGAGCGGCGGTCGGGCGCGGGCGGTTTTTCTCTGGATCAACGGTAGCGGCCGTTTCGCGGACGTGACCGGGGCGAGCGACTTCACGGTCAATCAAAACCCCGATGGCAGCTTCACCGTCGAAGCGGATAACAGCATCATGTTCGCGAAATGAGCCGCGAGGAGATCAATGCAATGAAACCGATGATTAAACAAGGCCAAGAAGTGTTCGCCTGCTGCGGAAAACGGGCCCCGCACATTCCGAAATGGAAACTGTCGCAAGCCCTGCGCGATCTCAAAACGCGCAAGGATCCGGCCGCCGGATTTGCTTCCGGGCCGTCAGTAAGCAAAGGAGCGGTGCAGGACGGAATTCAAAGCAATCACAACGAAACATTTGTGGAAAGCATCAGGCGGATCGTTAGGCCGCCACGGCGCTTGGATTTTTGAAAACAGCAGGGTCAGGACAAACCACAACGAGATATCTGCCGGGGCGCGCAAATGGAGCGGGAGGCGGAAGGCCTAACGATCCGCGAGCGATTTTCATCGTTTCGAGAATTTTTCGCCGTGGGGCATAACATTAAGGGGTAAACTTGGGCACCCTTCATGAGATCGGCATCTGCTGGCAACACGACCAAGGCGCGGGACGCCCGGCGCCGCGCGAATACGGCCCGAATCGAAGGACGCTACGCCACAGCGGAGAAGAAGTTCAAGCGCGCCTACCAACTGGCTGCGGCCGTCTTCGGCAAGAGTTCGGATGACGTAGCGGCGCTGCTCAACGATTGGGCCGTTCTTTGTAAGTATGATGGTCGCTTCGCGCGGGCCGCGCAGTTGTACCGGCGCGCGCTCCGGCTGACCCTGGCCAGTCATGGCCCGGCGTATCCCGACGTGGCTACGATCTACCATAACCTTGGCGGCTTGGAGCATGCGCGCGGACGACTTGCCGCCGGCGAACGACTGGCCCGCAAGGGGATCGCGATCCGTAAAAAATTATCGCGGCGGAATGATCCGATGGTGGCGCGCGACGAGGCCGCGCTCGCCGCTCTTTTGGCGGAACAAGGAAAACTGGCTGAGGCGGAAAAGCTTTGTCGGCGCGCCTTGCTCATTTTCCGACGCACCCTTGGTCTGGAATGTTACGACGTGGCGATTTCGTTAAGCAATCTCGGCTCGATCGAGCTGGCGCGCGGAAATCTCGCGAAGGCTGCTCGCTACCATGAGGATGCGCTGCGCATTAAGGAGAAGCTCTTCGGCCGGTGTCACGTTGAGGTGGCGGTCACGCTGAATAATCTCGCGATGTTGAACGGCAAACAGAAGCAGTTCGCGTCCGCGTTGCCTTTGTTCCGTCGCGCGCTGGCGATTCTGAGTGGAAAAGTGTCCGCGCGTCATCCGAACTTCGTTAAATGTCGCCAAAATTATCTGGCTACTTTGCTGGAGGCTCGAAGCTCACGCGGTCCGTCTGATCGAGACAAGCGCCGCCCCGGCGATGAAAGAACGAATTAGCCAACGCCTCAGAGGCTGTGGCGGCCGCAAAGAAAATTTCGCGTTTCGAACTGGTGGATTGCGCGCGTTCTTTCCGCTTCTCCTGGTATGGAATGGACAAGCCGAAGATGTTGGATCGTGATTTCGTTGGTGGCACTTGGCGGTATCGTATTCCCTGCAGCCGGTCTGGCCGCGGGCAACGGAATGCGGTTTGTCCCCAATGTCGTCGATCAATTTAATGCCCTCACGATTCATCCCGACGCCCTCGGATTCGGCATTGGCGATTCCCCAAACCCCTCGCAGTGCAAACATTACCAAGGAGTGGCTCGCGTGCAGGCTTCAGACGGGACGCCGTATCTTTTTGTAACGAAGGGCGGCGTTTCTCACTACTATTGTCCCGGCGAGGATGACGAACAGGGCAGTCTCCTGGTCGTGCGCATGGGATCGCGCGACAAGAATGGCGAGCGTTTGCGCAGCAATCGCATCGCGCGCGGAACCGACGTGGTGCACACTCCGCCGGACGCCCGGGATACCACGGTGAAGTTTTTCACCTTCGACGGCTCGGGACAGTTCCCCAGTTACAAGCATCCGGGCGGAATGCAGGCCGTCGGCAACATGCTTGCGATCACCCTGGAAGCGCCGACCGATGGCGAAGCAGACCACCGGGTTCTGTTCTTGGATGTGAGCAATCCGGAAGAGCCGCGTGTCACGAGCTCGTTCGTACCCGAGGAGGACGTTGAATCCGGCGTGGTTGGGATTACCCCGATGCCTAACGGGCGTTACTTAATGGTCCTGACCGGCGGGGACACGGTCCACGTTCTCTGGTTCTACGAGTCGTTTCCGACGGACGGTAGCACGGATGGTCCGACCGATCTGAGCAGCTCCAACCTTTCCTGGCGCCTGGCCGACGTGTGGTTTCCGGAACGCCATCCCGACGATGGCCCTTATTTAGAAGGTCCCTGGCCAACCGACACTGCGCCGCAGACCTTGAACTTCATTCGCGAGGGCGACATCAACGGCCCGCTCTACCTCGCGGGCGCACGCGGCGAACTCAACTTTGGGGACGACTATGTCGACCTCTATCGGGTCGACTTTATTGGCGACGAGATTCGTCTGAAGCAAATGTCGTCGCGTCATTTTTATTCGCACGCGAATTCGGACGGGAGTGATGACGGTGACAATAACACCGCCAGTTTTGCGGCCGCGTCAGGCTATTACGTCAGTCCAACGGGCGAGTTGATCTTCTACGCAACCGAGCATGACAATGATGGTCCTGAAGTTAACGGCACGGCCACGGTGAAGGCGGGAGAGTGGCGACACATCGATATGGTGCGGCCGGACAGCCCCACGCTGCTGCCAAGCTTGCAGGTGCCGGAGAGCTATGAAATTCCGGAAGGCGCGGTGGGATCGTTAACCGCGGCAGCGGGACCACCAATGGCGCGGCCCTGGATTGAACTGTTTGAAGATAGAAACTTCACCGGGCGCTACGTGGTCATCGATTTCGCCGATTACGAGAAAGATGATTTCGATAACTTCTTCCATCTTGATGGCGCTTTCGTTGGATTCTCTGACCAGGCCAGTTCATGGCGCTACTTCGCGCCTCGAGGGACGACCATTCGCGCTAACGATGCCGGCATCGACGACAGCGGTTTTCCGGGAGAATTCACACGCACGTTGGCGGGAACGGGATGGCCCGAGCAGGACAGGAACCTGGCGGATCTGCGGAACGATTCCGGCACCGGAAACATCGATGACAAGTTGAGCTCGGTGCAGTTCCTGAGCGATTGCGCCGCCTATTATGCCGTTACCCCGAACATTATGTGGGATCTTGATCGCAACGGAACGTTTGAAACGGTTGGCAATTCCGTGACCGTGGATGGGGCCGATCTGGATGGGCCGGTCGACATCTCGATTCCGGTCCAGGCAGTGCATCCAATGGACGGCCTAACAAAGTCGAGCGCGGTCTCAGTTCACGTGACCAATGTCCCACCGTCGATCAACAGCTTCGCTTTTAGCGAGAGCAACGGCAGCCCGCTCGGCACGACCCTCGCCTTTGTGCTGCAGGGTTCGCCGGTAAGTTTCAAAGCCACCTTCACCGATCCCGGTCGACCCGATCATCAGACCGCGACCATCGATTGGGGAGACGGAGTGGTGCAGGAGAATGGCGTCTTCGGCCAATGGAGTGACGCCAATGGAGGCGTTGTCGGCAGCGCGATGCATACGCACATCTATAATCAGGCGGGAAATTTCCAAACAACGCTCACCGTCACGGACGATGACGGAGGTACGGTCGCATCGGTCAATGGGGTGTTTGTCGCGACGCCGTTGCAAGCTCTGCAAAGCATCGTGGCACAGCTCGACCAGGCCATTTTGAACGCAACCGGTCGTCAGCAAAAAGAGTTGATGAAAGCCCGTGAAGAGCTGGGCGGGAAAACCGACGGGAGAGGTGATGGCGGTGCGATCGGAAAGCTCACCAGGGGGGAAACGCATCCCGCGGCGGACAAGGTGCGTCACGGCATCGAACACCTGCGGGCGGCTCAACGGGCGGGCGCGGATGTGACGGAATGGATTTCCGTCCTTGAGCAGATTGCTTCGATGCTGGAGCCGGGTGGCCATTAGTTGTGCAGCCATCCCGCTAGCATCAAGGCCTCCGCTCAAGACCGGGACCGCTTAATCGCGATTCCCACCGAAAAAATTTCCGCTCCGGCCCTGGTGGTTTGGCCCCCTTAATTTCGCTTCCTCTTAATAGAAGGCGCATTATGAAAACCAAATCGAAATCGACCCGAACCTCGAATCAGCACACCACCGGTCGCCTGAAAATCCGCGATCTCCAGTCAACCAAAGACCCGAAAGCAGGCGCTTGTGCGAAAGGCGAGCACCTGAAGGACGCCGTGCTGACTTGTTAAGATCGCTCAGTCTGTGAAGCGGAGAATTTCAAAACGACCAAAACCGCCGCTGCTCCTGCGGGACCTCAAGGCGCGCGGGAAGGTCAAGGGTGGAACGCGACCGCACGGCCAGGCCAAAGCGATCACGCAGCGAATTGCGCTCAACCATAACGAGGTTTTTACCGCGACAATCTAAAGCTTCGCTTGCGATTCCCCACGGTTCGCGGCTAACGAGCTTCGAGACAGGTTTTTCGCACACCGGCGACCGAAAAGCGGCTGCGGGGCGAATTACTAGTGAAGAACGTTGCTTCCGGCAGCGCCGGGATTGGAGGGCAATGGCATGACCGCTGGCAGGCGTTTTTCCGAGGTCCACCGAAAATCCAAATATCATTGCCTATGAAAACGCAGCCATTGAATCCCATGCCGTTCCTCACGCAACGCGAAAGGCTTATTGCAGAAAAGGTCAGAAAACTGAGGGACCTACATCCGCAGAATACGGTTTTTGGCGGTGGAGCGATGCGCCCGTCGGCTGCGCCTTTGTCGCCGCGGACGACCGTGAAAGATTCTCACGATCGATAAGCGGCGTCGTTGCCTTTTCGCTTACCAAGAAAAGCGATCTTCGGACTGGGGACGAAAAACTTTCGGTAACCTGCTGGCTGCTTTCGGTCAGTAATAGGTTAACCGAAAGGAACACAATGCCTAAGAAACAAGCGAAACCGAAAGCGCAAAACCCTCGAGTAAGCGATCTAAAACCCCATCGCGACGTCAAAGGTGGTCGCGGGCGATATCAGCTCAGGTTGGCAGGCACGCCTCACAAGTTTGTCTGATCGTTCGCGCTGCCACGTGTGACTTTGGAGTTCAGAGTCACGAGTTTCGAGCGGCAGGAACGAGAGCCCCCGGGGCTCGATAGTTAGGAAACCGCATCTCGCCCTTCTCTGGCGCACAATTCGGGAGTAGGATCCGGTTGTCCGATGAAACCGGACGATGCCGAACTGAATCCCGGGATGGGGGGCGCAACCTTTGCGACCACGCATTGGAGCATGGTTTATGCGGCCCGCGGCGAATCGGCGGCTGCCCGGGCGGCCATGGAGAATCTTTGCCGCATCTACTGGCGGCCGATCTATTCGTATTTGCGGCGAGAAGGTCGCACTCTGGAAGATGCCCAGGATCTGACCCAGGGTTTTTTTGCGCGTCTGCTTGAGCGCCATGATTTCGCCGCGGTCCAGCGTGAAAAGGGGCGGCTGCGTTCCTATTTGCTGGTGGCGCTGAAACATTATCTGGCTAACGAGCGGCAGCGTGCTCACGCGATCAAGCGGGGCGGCGGCCGGCCCCTGGTCCCACTCGATCAATTGATTTCGCGCGAACGCAGCGACCCGGAACCGGCCGAACACCTGACGGCTGATCGAATCTACGAACGGCGTTGGGCTCTGACCGTGCTCGAGCAGGTCCTTGAGCAGTTGGCGTCGGAATACGCCGCCGCCGGGAACAGCACCTTGTTCGGATATTTCCGCGACTCGCTCGCCGGGGACGAGGCCGTTTCGCAGGCGCAGATGGCTCACGAAACCGGCATGACCGAAAACGCGGTCAAGCAAGCTTACTTCCGTTTTCGGCGGCGCTATCGCGACTTGTTATGCGAAAAAGTCGCGGAAACCGTTGCCCTGCCGAGCGAGGTCGAAGAAGAACTGCGCCATCTCATAACCGTTCTGCGCACGTAACCTCGGGCACTTGTTGGTGCACTCTTCATCTGACTTCAACGGCGACTTTCCGGTGGAAAAGACGGTTTTAACTCCAACGTGCCCGCGCTGCGGGTCGCGAATTTTTGGGCGGGAGAAGTTCTGCGCGGCGTGCGCATTGCAAGCGGCTCTCGACGGGCCCGTAACCGAGAGAGAGGAGGGCGACGGGATCGCGTTCATGCAGTTTGGCGACTACGAATTGCTCCAAGAAATCGGCCGCGGCGGCCAGGGGGTGGTTTATCGCGCCCGGCAGCGCAGCCTCAACCGTTCGGTCGCGCTCAAAGTGATTGGATTGGGCCAATGGGCCAGCGCTGCGCATTTGAAACGTTTTCGCCAGGAGGCGGAAGCGGCCGCGCAACTGGAGCATCCGCAAATCGTGCCCATTTACGAGATCGGCGAATACGAAGGCTCCTGCTTTTTCAGCATGAAATTGATCGAGGGCGGTCAGCTCGATCGAGTCGTTAGGCCGGGACCGATGACTCCCCGAGCCGCCGCAGAATTGCTCGTTAAAGTCGCGCGCACCGTGCAATTCGCGCACGATCGCGGGATTCTTCACCGGGATATCAAGCCGGGGAATATTCTGCTCGACCCCAATGGGACGCCGCACCTGACCGATTTTGGCTTGGCTCGCCTGGTCGAGCGGGAAAGTACGGTGACCAATTCCTTCGATGTCATGGGAACGCCGAGTTTCATGGCCCCGGAACAGGCCGCCGGCCTAACGAAACAACTCTCGGTGGCGTCGGATGTCTACGGCCTGGGCGCGGTTTTCTATCAATTGCTCACCGGGCAACCGCCTTTCGCCGGCGGCACTACTTACGAAACGATCCGCATGGTTCTGGAAAGCGATCCGCGGCCACCGCGCCTCTGGAATCCGAAGGTGAATCGTGAATTGGCGACGATTTGCCTGACCTGCCTGGAAAAAGATCCGGCGCGCCGCTACGCTTCAGCGGCAGCGCTGGCCGATGATGTCGAGCGCTGGTTGCGGCATGAGCCGATCAGAGCGCGTCCGTCGGGCGCAATTCTGCGCGCGCGGAAATGGCTGCGCCGCAATCCGATGACCGCGACCGCAGGCGTTTGCGCGATCGCGCTCATTGCGACCATAGGTTTTGTTATTTCAAGAAGCGATCTGGTTCGACCGGCGCCGACCACCGGTGTTGCCGTTTTGCCATTCGCGAACCTAAGCGCCGACCAGGCCAACGCCTATTTTGCCGAAGGCATTCAGGATGAAATCCTGTCGCGTCTGTCCAAGATCAGTTCTCTGCGGGTGGTATCACGCAATTCCACCCAGCAATATGGCGCTCAACCGCGGAACCTGCCGCAGCTCGCCCGCGAGCTCGGCGTGGCCAACGTTTTGGAAGGGACGGTCCAGAGGGTGGCCAATCGAACCCGCATTAACGTCGAGCTGATCCGGGCCACCACTCGCGAGCACGTCTGGGCTGAAACCTACGATAGCGAGGCGGCTGACGTGCTCGGCGTCGAAGGACAGGTGGCCACCAGCGTGGCCAACGTGCTGAAAGCTCGCCTAACAAATACGGAACAATATTTCCTGGAAGAGAAGCCGACTTCCAATCCGCAGGCTTACGACGAATTCCTCCGCGGCTTGGCCTACGCATTGCGCCCGCATCCGGGGAATTCCGACAACGACACCCTGACCGCCTTGGAACACTTCGAGGTCGCGGTGCGATTGGATCCGAATTTTGCGACCGCCTGGACCTGGATCACGCGCGTGAGTTCGCTGGGTTATTTCAACATGGTCGGGAATGATCCGACGGTGCTGCGCGAGAAAGCGCGTCACGCCATGGCGAATGTTCAAAGGCTGGCGCCGAATCCGGCTGAGACATTGATGGCGCAGGGTTTCTTTCAATACTATTGCGAGGAGCGATACGACACTGCGATCGCGGCTTTTGAGCGGGCCGTTGCCCTCATTCCTGGTTCGAGCGAACCGCTCGACGCCCTCGCGCTGGTTTGCCGGCGAAAAAGCCAGTGGGAAAAAAGCCGCCGTTCCTTTCGCCGGGCGATCGAGCTTGATCCGCGCAACATCTTAGTTTTGAGCGACTACGCTGACACTCTCTGCGAATTGCGCGACTATTCCTCGGCTCTGCGCATTTACGATCGGATATTGGAAATGACGCCGCGCGACGCCGATGCCATCGCGAGCGAGGCGAGCATTTATCAGGCGAAAGGCGATCTTGCGGCCGCGTCCAAACTGGTCGCGCAGCTGCCCCCGGCATCGAACTCCGAGGTATGGTATCGCAGCGTGATCTGGCAGATGATTTATGAGCGGCGCTTCTCAGAGGCTGCGTTGTTGCTCGAGGATGCGCTCCGAAGACCGGTCCAACCGTTGCCCGAGGACGTCCGCGCGCAGTATCGAGAGTGGCTGGCGGAGGTGAAGGAATGGTCTGGCGATGCAGCTGGGGCACGCGTGACCTGGGAGCAGGCGCGAAACGAGTCCGAAGCTTTTTTGCGCGCTAAAATCACGCAGCCTTGCTACGCGAATCCAAGAACCTGGCTCGCGGAAGCCTGCGCTGGGCTGGGCGACAAGCCCAAGGCGCGCGAGATGGCTGCATTGATCGTTGATAAGGGCGACGGCGATCAGCTCGAGATCGCTCGCCTGGCGACGGCGCGTGCACGGATTCGCGTCGCCTGCGGCGATCGGGACCTTGCCCTGGAGCAGTTGGAAGTGGCCGCGCAAAATCCCGGAGTAGCCGAAGCCATCGACTACGGAGATTTACGAATGAATCCGCGTTGGGATCCGCTCCGCGGCGACGCGCGCTTCGAAAAGATCGTCGCCGCGCTGGCGCCGAAGAACTAATCAGGATCGCTGCGACCAGCCTCTCAGGTTGGAGTTCGATTAGCGGCGCTGTCCGGCGCTGAAAAAATCCTCCTAACCTTCCTCGCGATTCCCGGCAGTACCCCGGTGAAGCAACTTCATTGAGGAAATCTTATGAACCACAAAAAAACATCAACACGCAAAGTCCAAGCGGGTGTTCGAGTCCGCGACCTGAAATCAAACAAGGAGGTCAAGGGCGGTCATTTGATCGACAAATCGTCGCCGGTCTTGGCGCCAGTGTCTCACAAGTGAGCGTGAAACAATGGCGCGAGGTCGGATGAAACGACACGTTCTTGCCTGGACGTTGGTCGGCATTGTCGCCGCTCTCGAGCCTCAGGCGTTAGCGGTTTCGACGCGAACAGTCACCAATCTTAACGACAACGGCGCCGGCTCTCTGCGACAGGCGATCGCCGATTCCGGTAATGGTGACACGATTAATTTCGGCGTCAGTGGCACCATTACCCTGAACAGCACCATGCTGGTGACAAAGAACGTCACCATCAATGGCCCCGGACCCGTTAGCCTGGCGGTCGCAGGCACCTCCAGCTTTGCCGTCTTCAGCATTTCGAACGGAACGCATACCGGACCGGTCGTGAATATTTTCGGGCTGCTCATTCGAAACGGCGGGCAGGGAGGCGGAGGAGTCAATAATGACCACGGCCGTGTCACGCTCGACAGTTGCGAGATCGCGAACAACACGGTTGGAATCACCAACCATGGCGACCCGCCCGGCTTCGGTGCGATGACGATCAACAACTGCACCATCGCGGAGAACAGCGGGACGGGGATTTCGAATATGGGCGGATCGAATGGCGACGCCGAACTAAACCTGGCCAACTGCACGGTCTACGAGAATGGGGGCGATGGCATCGGGAATAGCGGCACAGGGACTGTTTCCGCAATCCTGACCAGCTGCACCATCGCCTTCAACGGTCCGCAGGGAGCGGGGCATAATATCAACGGAGGCGCGTTCACCGCCGGAAACACCATTCTGGCCTCGGGCTCGCCCGGCAAACCGAACTTTGTCTCCGCCTTTTTTACTTCGAACGGATTCAACCTGTTTGATGGCCTGACCGACTTCTCGTATCTCGGCACCTCGACCGGCAACCAATTCGGCGTCGATCCGCAACTCGACGTCCTGCAATACAATGGGGGATACACCCGCACGGCCGGCTTGCTTTTTCGCGGCAACTTCTCCGGCGGGACAACGCCCAGTCCGGCGATCGATCACGGGTCGAGTTTTGGCCTAACGAATGACCAGCGTGGGCAGCCGCGGACTTATGACAATCCGAACATCGCCAATGGCGCGAGCAGTGATGGGACCGACGTCGGGGCCCTCGAAGCGCCGGCTGATCCGCCGCAGTCCGGTTATTATTATGTAACCACGACCGCCGATCACGACGACGGCGTCTGCGGGGGTTTCGATTGCACGTTGCGAGAGGCGATCCGGGCGGTGAATGCAATTCCCGGCAACGCCTTCAGTCCCACTTACTACATCCAGTTTGCCGGCGGAGTCACCGGCACAATCACGCTGCAAAGCCCATTGGTCGTGACCGCGCCCAATCCAGTCTCGCTCATCGGTCCCGGTGCGCGAAGTCTCACGATCAGTGGAGGACAGGTGCAGCGAATCTTTTACATCAGCGCCGGCGCCGGGAATTTTCTGATCAGCGGCGTCACTCTGCGGGATGGTATTTCGATCACCAATCAAAACCATGGTGAACCCCGACAGGGAGGCGCCATCTTTAACGCCGCGACGCTGACGCTCTCGAACTGCGCCCTAACGAATAACATGGTCAACGGCGCCATGAACATCAGTAATGGCGGCAACGGCGGCGCCGGACAGGGTGGCGCGATTTACAACCAGGGGAGCCTGACGCTGGATAGTTGTTCTCTGAGCGGGAACATCGCCACGGGAACTGCCGGAACCGCTTACACCGGAACTGCAATCAGCGCTGGCGGCTTCGGGGGCGCCGGACAGGGAGGCGCGATCTTCAACGAGGCCGGCGCAGCGCTCACAGTCCGCACCTCAACCTTCAACCAAAACAATGCGGTCGGCGGCGCGGGCGCGCAGGGAACCTCCAACAGCCTTCTCGCCGGCGGAGGCAATGCCAACGGAGCTGCCATCTGCAATTTAGGAACAGCTTCGATCATGTCTTGCACCATCAGCGGCGACGCCGGCAACGGCGGAGCCGGGGCCGCCTCGGGTGTGCGTCATGGCGCCCATGGCAGCGGTAATGGGGGTGCCTCTTCGTTAGGCGGGACGCTCGCGGTCGCAAATACGATTATCGCGGCCAATACGGGCAACACCGCCCCGGATGTCGAGGGAGCCTTTGACTCAGGCGGCTACAATTTGGTCGGCGTGGCCGATCAAAGCTCGGGCTTTACCGCAACCAGCGACCAGGTTGGAACCGTCGCCTCGCCGATCGACCCGCACCTGGCTCCCTTACAAAACAACGGCGGGAGCACTGACACCATGCGTCTTTTGTTGCTTAGTCCGGCGCTTGACCAGGGAAAGAGCTTCGGACTCTTCAGCGATCAGCGTTCCCTACAGAGGCCGGTTTCTTACGTATTCGCCAGCGCCCCAGGGGGAGACCGAGCAGACATCGGCGCGTTGGAAATGAATCTGATTTCGGGCTCCGACGCTGATGGCGACGGAATGTCGGACGATTTCGAAATCTTTTATGGATTGAATCCTAACAACGCCGTGGACGCGAATGCCGACATCGACGACGACGGCCTGACGAACGCTCAGGAGTTCAGAGCCGGCACAAATCCGCTGGATGCCGCCAGCGGTTTGAGGACCAGCAAAGTGGCCCGGAATGGAAATGACCTGGTCATCACTTTCGCCACGGCGGTTCCGTTCAGGGGTTACCGACTGGAGCGCAAGGATGTGCTGACCGACTCAACATGGGGCTCCATTACCGGGGTTTCCGATTTTAGTCCGGCCGCGACAGGGCCCGGTCAGATCACCGATCCCGGAGGCGCGGCGGCGCCGAAGCATTTCTACCGCATCCGCGTCCTTCCTTAAGAGGCGCTTCCGGCGCGTAACCTCCGCGCCGTTTGTCGGCAGTACGGGGTGGAATGAATGCAACCGAGCCCGTGGAGAGTCATCGGTGCCAGCTCTTCGGCCTAACAAATTTCAACTCATGAGAAAAAAAAGCCCTCGAGGCGGATTCTCCTGCCGGCGGCTCCTCTTTGGAGTCGCGCTTTGTCTGGCCGGCGCTTCGCTCGCGGTTGCGGCCTTGCGTCGTCAGCCTTTCCAGGCTGCGCCCTCCGGCGCGCGAATCTATGTCACGACGACTGCCCAGAAGGTGGGCGGCGTCGGCACCGGTGGCTGCTCATTGCAGGAGGCGATCTATTCTTCGGTGTTGCATCGGAGCCTTGATGGCGGCGCGCACGGTATCGCCATGGTTGGGACCGATCCTGACGATTTTATCATTACCGAATGTGTCGTTGGGACCGGCAATGGTGACACGATTGTTTTGCCGAGCGGCGCCACATTCAGCCTCAACTCCGATACGTTTTGGGACGCATATAATCCCTACGGGCCGACGGCTACGCCGCTCATTTTCTCGGTGATGACGATCGAAGGCAACAGTTCGACTCTTCAATGGACAGGCGGCGACGCTAAAAATGTTCGCTTATTCGCCATCGGCTCCGCCTCGATCACCACGCCAGGCGGAACCGTCTCTTCCGGAACGGGCGCGGTGACCATTCGGAATGTTCATATTAGAGGCTTCCACGCCAAGGGCGGTGATGGGATCGACGGTGGCGGAGGTGGATTGGGTGCAGGCGGAGCGATCTATTTGCAAAACGCGACCCTCGTTGTCGAGAACAGCACTTTCGATGGCAACGCCGCCATTGGCGGTGATGGTCTCAGGGCGACGGGCGATGGCAACGGCGGCGGAGGAGGCGGTCTCGGTGGGAGCGGAGGTTTTGCCTTGCATGCAGGCGCCGGCGGCGGAGGTGCGAGAGGAAACGGCGGTGTCACGCTGACTTACACTTGCCCGGGAACAAGTGACGTCTGCGTAGGCGGAGGTGGCGGCGGCGGTACCGTATTCGACGGTGGAAATAACAACCAGGACGGAGGCGGATCCGGCGGGTACTTGTGCGGCGGCCGCGGGGGAACGGATGCTACCGATGGCTCCAACGCGGGTTGTCCAGGCGGAGGTGGCGGCGGCGCCGGCATCGCCGGAGGGAACTCGGCCTTCGGTGGCAATGGCGGTTATGGCGGCGGCGGAGGAGGCGGCAGCGGTTCCGATGATGGCGGCAACGGGGGTTTTGGTGGTGGTGGTGGCGGCGGTGATCGAGGTGGCAGCGGAGGGTTCGGCGGCGGCGGTGGGTTTCCGGGTGGTCGCGCTGGACATTTTGGCGGGGCAGGCGGCTCGTCCGGCGGCGGTGGCGGAGCTTTGGGGGGAGCGATCTTCAACGACAGCGGCAACCTCACGGTTCACAACAGCACTTTTGCCAATAACTTCGTGAGCCGAGGTTCGTCGCAGGGCTCGGGATCTAACGGCGCTGATGCGGGGGGCGCGATTTTTTCCAGGAATGGCGCGACGGCGATTGTCAATTGCACCATCGCGGGGAACCAAGGCACCGGATCAGGCGCCGGCGTCGTCGTTTATGCCGATGGTTCTGCAACAACGTTCACTCTCCAAAACAGCATCATCGCCAACAATGGCGCTAACGAATGCTTCTTCACCGGAAGCGTGACGAGTTCCGGCGCGGGCAATCTTATTCTCAATAATGGTTCCGGCAACGGACAATTCGGAACCTGTCCGGGCGTCGTCACCAGCGTCGATCCGCACCTTGGTCCATTGCAGGAAAACGGCGGCACCCCCACGATGGCGATTGGCATTGGCAGCTCAGCCATGGGAACGGCGGACTCGGCCACATCCTTCCCTTACGATCAGCGTTATGCCGATCGGCCGCAGGTGGATTTGGCGCCCGGCGACGGATATGACATCGGCGCTTACGAAGTGTGCCGAAGAATTCTTGGCGGACGTCTGCAGCCCGCGCCTTGCAGCGAAGTTCATTCGCCGCCGCCGCCTTCAACCACCCTAACGATGCAAGCATTACCTTCGGACGAAGGGACTACAAATCCGGCTCCGGGAGCCCACGACGTGGACCTGAATTCGGTTGCCGTTGTGCAGGCGATCCCGAATTTCGGGTACGTCTTTCTGCATTGGGATGGAAATGTTGCCGACGCGGCGAATTCAACCACCACGGTGACGATGACTCAGCCGCAAACCGTCACCGCCAATTTCGCGATTCTTCAACTGATCAACATCGCCCGTGCGGGATCCAATATCACGGTGACATTCAAAGGAAGCTTTGGGGCGACCTACCGCCTGGAGCGAACGCTCTCGCTCTCCTCGCCTAACTGGCAGAGCATACCTGGCGTCAATGATCTGACCGTGACGTCGAGGTTGAATTCGCATATCACCGACACGACTGGTCCCATCGGGCTTGGGAAAGCCTTTTATCGCGTCCGGCTTATTCCTAATTGAGCCTCGTGTCGTGATTCTCCTTGCTGCGGGGCGATCGGCTTTGCTGCGCGCTAAGTCGTCGCCTTCTTCGCACTTGAATTGTCAGCGCTCTCGTTGACCATCCTCCTCGGCGCGAGGAGACCGAGCCGAAGATGAGAATTTTAATTGTTGGCGCCGGCGGCCGTCTCGGCTCAGCCCTGCTTCGCCGGTTCCGATCGGACTTTGATGTCCGCGGCTTCACCCATTCCGAAATCGACCTGGCCGACGGAGTCGAATTGGAGGAGGTCCTGAAGGCCCAGCGCTTCGATCTCCTGATCAATTGCGCGGCCATGACCAATGTCGATCTTTGCGAAGGGCAGCCCGACGACGCCTTTGACATCAATGCGCGCGCGCCTGAGCTCATGGCGCAGGTCTGCGAAGGCAAGAAGGCGCGGCTAATTCACTTTAGCACCGACTACGTTTTTGATGGCCGAAAGAAGACTCCTTATGCGGAAGACGACCCGGCCGAACCCCTGAGCGTCTACGGTGAATCAAAACGCGAAGGTGAAGCAAACGTCTTGTCGGTAAACGAAAGGAACCTTGTCATTCGCGTCTCGTGGGTTTTCGGTCCGGATCGCGCCAGCTTTATCGATAATGTCATCTCCCGCGCCATCGAGCAGAGCGAAGTCGCTGCCGTCGCCGATAAATTTTCCGCGCCGACTTACACCGAAGATATTGCGACGACCCTTCCGCGGCTCTTCGAAGTGGGCGGTCTGTTGCATTTTTCCAATGGGGGCGAGTGCAGCTGGCAAGAATACGCGCAGTTTGCGCTGGAAACCTGCGCTGCGGAGGGAGTTTCCCTCAAGACCACTCTGGTCCGCCCCTTGATGATGAGCGAAATGAAGAATTTTATTGCCCGGCGCCCGGCCTACACCGTCCTCTCGACCGATCGGCTTGCCGAAACTATCGGGCATCGACCCCGCCCTTGGCGAGAAGCGGTCTCGGAATATATTCGAACCAACTACGCAAAAAAATGAAGAGCCATCTCGTTCTCGCCCTTGTGTCCGCATTCCTGGCCGCCAACCTCCGCGCCGAGCTGAAGTGGGATGAAACCACGCTCGAGCTGCATCCCAAGTTCGGGGACCAGGAAGCCGTCGGCCATTTTAAATACCAAAACACCGGCAAGACTCCGATTCGAATCACCTCGGTGAAAACTTCATGTGGCTGCACCGCCGCGAAATCGCAAAAGGACGAGGTCGCTCCGGGCGACAAGGGCGAGATCACCGCGACCTTCAGCATCGGGAATCGCACCGGCACGCAGGTGAAAACTGTCACCGTGCAGACTGATGAACCTTCGTCTCAGCCAACAGCGCTCACTCTGAGGGCAGTTCTCCCCGAGGGCCTGACGCTTACGCCGACATTTGTTTATTGGAAGGTTGGCGAAGAGCCCAAGCCGAAGACGATTCTGGCCAAGGCCGGCAAGGATTACGCAGCCAAGCATCTCGAGGTGAAGGTCGACAATGACCAATTCACGGCAAACGTGGAACCCGCCGGCGCCGACTCCTGGAAAATCGTGGTCACGCCGAAGCAGACCGAGCGCAACGTCGCCACGAGCATCGTCGTGAAAACGGACTTCCCGAAAGCTTCGCCCGGGACCTTCTACGCCAACGCCAGTGTTGCCGGACTTCCCTCCAGCCAGAGCGCGGCCGCGATGAGTCATCCATGATTCAAACGATCGCGCGCCAGATGCTGGCGCTTTGCGTGCTCGCCTTTCTCCCCGCGATCGGAGAAGCCTTTTACTTTCGCGACAAAATTCCCTGGCATACGCCGGTCGCTGCGTCCGAATACGCCACGGTCACCGCGGCCGAAGCGTGGGGTAACAACCTCATCTGGGTCGATGCGCGTCCCGATGCGGAGTTCGCCGCCGGACATATCCCGAACGCATTCTCGTTGAATGAAGATCGCTGGAACGAATTGTTACCGCAGTTTCTGCAACAGTGGGCGCCCGGTCGTAAAGTCGTTGTTTATTGCAGCAGTCAGAGCTGCAACCTGAGCCGCGCGGTTGCGCATCGGCTTCGGACGGAAGTTCAGATCCCGGATGTTTATATCCTTCAGGGCGGCTGGGAAGAATGGCTCAAAGCGCACCCGAAGTGAGAATCGGGCGAAAATTTTCGGTGGCCATTCGCGTGCTCGAACTCGCGGTCGCGGCGATTTTCATCTACGCCGGCGCGCTCAAAGCCTTTGATCCGCTTGGTTTCGCCAATGACATTGATAACTATAAGATGCTGCCGTGGAGCCTTGGTGTCCGCCTGGCGTTTTTTCTGCCCTGGCTCGAGATCGTTTGTGGCCTAACGATCCTGACGCGGCGGTACTATCACGGGAGTCTCGCCATCCTCCTCGCGCTCATGAGTGTTTTCATCGCGGCGAGTCTGATCGCCAAGTCGCGCGGGCTCGATGTCAGCTGCGGCTGTTTTGGTCATGCCGGCCGCAACTTGAGCTTTGCCGGGCACCTGCTGCTCGACTTCGCCATTTTCGCTGTCCTCATCCTGGTCTGGCGTTTTCGATCTCGCGCGAGCACTGAACGCCTTCCGGCATGACCATTCGCCCGGCGACTCCGCACGATTACGAGTTCATTCTCGATATTTTCATGCCGATCATCGCGGCCGGCGAAACCTTCGCATTGCCCCGCGATTTCTCTCGCGAGCAGGCCCTCGCTTTTTGGTGCGAGACCGATGCCAGGGTATTCGTCGGCGAGGAGAGCGGAAGGGTTATCGGAAGTTATTATCTCAAGCCTAATCATCCTGGCCCGGGAGACCACGTGGTTAATGGCGGTTATATTGTTGCCTCCGGGGAGCGTGGAAAGCATATCGGCCGCGCCTTGGCCGAACATTCCATCGCGGAAGCGCGTCGGCTGAATTACCGCGCGATGCAGTTCAATTTTGTGGTCTCGACGAACGTCGCCGCTATTCACCTGTGGAAACAGTTGGGTTTTCGCGTTGTCGGGACGCTGCCGCGCGTCTTCGTTCATCCAAGCGAAGGCTATGTCGATGCTTACGTGATGTTTTTGGAGCTCGCTTCTTGCAATCAAGACGACTGAGCCGTACCTAACCTAACCAGTCCGATGCAAACGGTTATCCAGGTGATCACCTCCGGTCGCGGCTCACTCCGCGAGAAGATCATGACCGACTCGCGGCTGAAGAAATTTGGACTTATCCCGACGGAACATCAGCGGCCGGGGCGACCGCACGGCTGGGCCAAAATTCACAGCGAAAGCGCCCACGGCGCGATCAATCTCGAATGGCACGCGGGGACCGGGACCTTGATTTGCCGGGTGGTTACAAAGTTCGGGAACAAACCGAACTCGATCATCGGCTGCTTCATCGATTATCTTCTCGCGCACCAGCAGAGCCGGATTCTTTCGATTCATATCCTGCGGCGCTGACGTTCACAAAAAAAAGAATGCGGCCCTTCGAACCCGCCGCTACAACGTCATCGATGCGATTTCGTTCTCTTTTCTGTCTCATCTCCTGGTTCGCCGGCGTAGCGCCGATTCTCGCTGCCCAGGACTTCATGCTCGGCGTCGATGCGAACTATTCGCTCGATATGGAGGCTAAGGGAGCCCATTGGAAATGGAACGGTCAGGAGCAGGAACTGTTTTCGGGAATGCAAAAAGAGGGAGCGCGCTGGCTGCGGGTCCGGCTGTGGACCGGCGATGAAGGGACCAATGGAAAAGAATATGCCACGCGGATGGTGGAACGCGGGCTCAAAGCCGGCCTGACACCGTACCTGGTTATTTTTCTGAGCGAGGACTGGGCGGACCTGACCAAACAGCCCGTGCCGATGAAATGGGCTTCACTCGATCTAACAAAACGTGAAGATGCCATCCGAACCTACGCCCGCGATGGCGCGGCCCACTTTAGGCAGCATGGCCTAACGACGCATATCTACGAAATTGGAAACGAAATCGATTACGGGATTTGCGGCGTCTACCCGGGGAAGCATGAGAAGACCGACCCGGCGACCTTGCGACAGCATGTCTGGCCGGATGCGGTTCGGCTGATTACCGCCTGCGAACAGGGAGTCAGGGAAAGCGATCCCGATGCCAGGTTTATCCTTCACATCGCGCATTGGTGGGACGCCGATTTTTGTGCCGCCTTCTTCCAATTCATGCTCGAGCACCAGGTGCAGGTCGATTACGCCGGCCTGAGTTATTTCCCATCCTCGAATATCGGCGGCTCGCTCGCCCTCGATCAGTTTCGCGCTGTGGTCGATCGCCTGAGCGAAACAATTAAGCGCCCGGTGGTAATTCCTGAATTCGGCTATCCGAGCACGACGGAGTTCACCGGACAGTTTGGCAGTTGGCGAAATGAAGTTCCCGGATATCCGCTCACGCCCGAAGGCCAGGCACATTGGCTGAACGATTTCGTAGTTTTGTGCCGTAACGATGCGGCGATTGCCGGGGCTTTTTATTGGAGTCCTGAATGGTATGGCGAGGGCATGTGGAAAGCCTTTGCGCTTTTCGATGTTAACGGGAACGCCAAACCGGCGTGGCGGGCATTCGCTCCGCAGGCGTCCCGTTAAGCCGGGTCGGCTCGTCTCTCGGTCTGAGCGCTTCAGGCGACGGAGCGATCCGCTATAAAAACCATACTTCAGGCATGCGCGCTGCTGGTTAGGGCGCCTTAATGATGATTCCGCATTCTCGCCGTCAGGCCCTCCTCGCCGCAATCGCCTTAACTGTCTCCACGATGTATCCGGCTGTCGCCAGTCAGCCTGAAGTTGTCGTGGCTAATACGCTGACCATGAACAGCACCTCGTTCGTCGACACCTTCGACTCGAGTAATCCCTTCAAGTCGACTAATGGTCTTTACGATCCGGCGAAGATTGATTCCGACTATACCACCAGCGCTGTTGGGATCCTGAACAACCTCAATTCCGATCTGCACGGTGGTTTCGTTTTCGGCAGCCTTTGCTACAGCACGGCAAGTGGCATTTCTCCAAAGAACACAAGTCATGTGATGGGCGGCATTTCCACGCCCTTTAACACCTCAATGCCACCGGCGGCCGATCCCACTTGGACGCCGGATGCAACGTTTAGTGGCGGAGCGAACGCGCCGAAAACGTTTACCGCAATCGCCGCGCGTCCCCAGCGAATCAAAGTGAACGGCGACTATAGTCTGCCTGGCGGTTCAACCGCCCAGATTGCGCCTTCCGTCGCGGACCAGGATTGTTACCTCGAAATCTGGGTCACCGGAAAGCTGAACATTTCCGGAAGCAGCCGAATGATGCAGGATCCGCGCGCCCACGTTCTTTGGTATGTCGACAAAGATATCACTGTGAGCGGTGATTCCTATAAGAACCAGAGCGGATTGGCTTCGCAGCTTTCGTTTGTTGGCGTGAATAGCGGCAAAGTGAGTATCGCCGGCGCGAGCAATCTCCCGGCAACCGTCCAGGCGCCATTGCGGGACGTCGCCGTTTCTGGCGGCGGCTCGCTTTCAGGCGGCATCTTTGGCAAAACTTTGACGCTGGGCGGCAACAGCAGCGTCCATTGCGACGAGGCCCTCTTCGCGCCCTAACGACACTGGAGCTCCTCTTCGTCTCCGTCTTATCATACGAGGGATAAGCTTCGTCTTGTCCGTCGAGGGATTGCGAGTCACAAATCGCTGAAGGGGTCGCGCTTTGCGATCGTTCCGAAATCTCCCTGCTGCAGGATTAACTTTGCCACCAGTCCGGTCCAGCCGGTCTGGTGGGAAGCGCCCAGCCCCGCACCGGTCTCGGCATGAAAGTACTCGTGAAACCAGTAACGGTTGCGATCGCGGACGTTCTTAAAGATTCCACCGGAGGCGCGGGCGAACGGGCGTTCGCCGTCGCGATTGCGCAACCAGAGACTGATCAGGCGATTGGACAACTCGTTCGCGATTTCTTTGAGCGTCAGGAAATTTCCTGAACGAGTTGGGCATTCGACTTTGAAATCGTCGCCATAATAATGGTGAAATTTCTGCAGTGACTCGATCAGCAGATAATTGATCGGAAACCAAATGGGACCGCGCCAATTCGAGTTGCCGCCGAAAAGGCCGCTCTCCGATTCAGCGGGTTCATAGTTAACGATCTTCCGTTCGTTATGCACCTCCAGGACGTACGGATGATCCCGGTGATACTTGCTCAGGGAACGGACGCCGTGGTCGCTCAGGAACTCATCGGGATCGAGCATTCGCCGGAGCAGGCATTTCATGCGATGCCCGCGGGTGAGCGCGACCAGCCGGCGTTCCCCAGCGCCTGGGGTTTGCCAGCGCGAGACCAGGTTCGCCAGATCGGGACGATTCATTAACGTCCATTCGAGGCGCGCTTTGAATCCAGGGACGGTTTCGAGCAACTCCGGCTCGATCGTCTCGGCCGCCAGCAGCGGCATCAGGCCCACGACCGAGCGCACGCGCAGCGGCAGATACCGTCCGCCCGGCGTATGCAGGACGTCATAGAAAAATTCATCCTCTTCGTCCCACAGGCCGATTCCCTGGCCGCCGAGGTTGTTCGCGGCTGCGGCAATCGCCAGGAAGTGCTCGAAGAATTTGGTCGCGATGTTTTCGTAGACCGGGTTCTCGCGGGCCAGCTCGAGAGCGATGCGCATGAGGTTCAGGGAAAACATTCCCATCCAGCTGGTGCCGTCGCTTTGTTCGAGATGCGTGCCGTCGGCAAACTGGGTGTTGCGGTCGAACACGCCGATGTTGTCGAGACCGAGAAAACCGCCTTCGAAGATATTTTTGCCTAACGAATCCTTGCGATTCACCCACCAGGTGAAGGCGATGAGCATCTTGTGGAAAATGGTTTCAAGAAATGCCCGGTCGCCTTTCCCGGCCTGTTTGCGCTCGATCTGGAAGACGCGATAAGCCGCCCAGGCCAGCACCGGAGGATTGACGTCACTGAAGTTCCACTCGTAGGCCGGGATCTGTCCATTCGGATGCTGGTACCATTCGCGCACGATCAGACTGAGCTGGTCCTTGGCGAATTTCGGATCGGCCAGCGCGAGCACGATGCTGTGAAAGGCCAGGTCCCATGAGGCGTACCAGGGGTATTCCCATTTGTCCGGCATCGACATCACTCGGTCGTTGTAAAGGTGACGCCATTGCGCGTTTCGTCCGCCTTGTCGTTCCGGCGGAGGCGCCGGCTGGCCGGGGTCGCCGTCAAGCCACTGCCGGACGATGTAATGATAGAATTGCTTGTTCCAGAGCATGCCTGCGATCGCCTGTCGCTGAATCGCGCAATGTTCCTGGTTCAGGCAGGAAGGTGCCATCTCGGCGTAGAAGGCGTCCGCCTCAAGCGAGCGTCGAACGATGGTTTCGTCGAAGTCTCCAAAAGGTCCCTGTTCGAGCGCCGGGAGATTTCCGTCTCGCAGGCGTAGCCGAATGGTCACGCTCTTGTTAGGCGGGACCGTAAAACGGTAATGCGCCGCCGACTTGGTGCCCACCCGGTTCGGGTTCACCAAGTCGAGATTGCCGGTGAGGATGGAGTCGTTGATCGAATCCTTTACGAACGGTTCTTGATTTTCGACCCCCCAAAGGCGGGAGAAATTGGTCTCGTTTTCGCAAAAGAGAAGGCGCTCAGGCGCCTCGCAAAAGAGCCGGTAAAATCCCAGCTGCGCATGCTTCCCTTCGATGATCGACAGCCGTTCATCGCTGATCGCGGCCTCTTGCAATGAAGGGCGGGTCGCGTCGTAGCCCCAGCTCCAGGTATTCCGGAACCAAAGCGTCGGCACAATATGCAATGGCGCCGGGTCCGGGCCGCAGTTGGTCGCCGTCGCGCGGATCAGGATATCGTTAGGCCCGGCCTTGGCGTATTCGATTTCAATTTCGAAGAACCGGTCCTGGGCGAGAATGCCCGAGTCCCCCAACTCGTATTCGCCCTGGAGCTTCGACCGGCCGGCGTTGCCGGCCACGAGCTCCTCGTAGGGGAAACGCGGTTGCGGATAGCGATAAACCATCCGCATCATGCTGTGCGAAGGCGTGTTGTCGGTGTACCAGTAGATCTCTTTTACATCTTCGCCATGATTACCCTGTGGACCCGTTAGGCCGAAGAGGCGCTCCTTCAGGAAGGGATCGCGCTCGTTCCAGAAGGCAAAGGCGAAACAGAGCCGTTGTTTGCGATCGCAGATGCCGGCGAGGCCGTCTTCGTTCCATCGGTAGACTCGCGAGCGCGCATGTTCGTGTGGAAAATAATTCCAGGCGTCGCCATTCGCGCTGTAATCCTCACGCACTGTTCCCCAGGCGCGCTCCGCCAGGTATGGGCCCCACCGATGCCAGGGCGCTTCGGTGGTATTATTTTCTTCGAGGCGCTGTTGCTCGGCGTTCATGCGGCTCGTTGCCGATTAGTTGCGAAAATCGTCTGATCGGCAATCCGAATTGTTCGCCTGCAAAGATAGCCACGGCGCGCCGGAGGGTGTAGGATGGCCGCGTGGCGCACGGTCGGACAGGTTCCCATTTTCGATCTTGGTTTCAGCTGCGGGCCGTAAGCATTGCCTCCCTGGCGGCCGTTTTTTTCCTGTTGTCGCTGACTCAAAGCCGCGGAGCGACGTTCAATATCGGAAATGGCGACATCGGCGCGTTGCGCGCGGCCATCGCGGCGGCCAACTCAAATAACCAGGATGACACGATCAATCTGGCGACGAACGGCGGTTACTACATTCCCGACGTGGACAACAACACAGGGGGAGCGAACGGCCTCCCGGTGATCGACCGCGATGCCGCGAGCGGGCCGGGCCACTCGCTGACGATTAATGGAAATGGCGCAACGGTCGCGCGCAGTTTCGCCAACGGCACGCCTGATTTTCGCATCCTTTACATCTCAAACGGCATCACGATCAATCAACATCCCGCGACGATCAGTAACGTGACCTTCACCAATGCGGTCGCCAACGCGACCACCTTTACGGAAGGGGACGGCGGTGCCATCTATTTCGCGGCGGGCGAACTCACGCTGAATAATTGTGTGTTCACGGCAAATCGTGCATCGCAGCACCGGGGCGGGGCGATCTTCGTTGCGACGAGCGTTGCCTTTCTCGTCTTGAACAATTGCACCCTGAGCAACAACAACGCTCATGAGTCAGGTGGAGCGATTCAAAATTTCTGTCCGTCGGTGACTTTGAATAACTGCACTCTGAACGGGAATACGACGCTGCTCGGCCCGGGCGGTGCAATCGAGAACTTCCAGAGCAGCGGCAACAACGCCGTGTTGACACTGACAAACTGCACCCTGGCCGGGAATTCTTCCACCGATAGCGAAGGCGATGCGATTATTAATCTGACCTCGACGACGAGCCACGGGAGCAGCGTGCAGTCGAACATTTCCAACTGCACCTTCAGTGGGAACAGTGTGGTTAATTCCTACAACTACACCGGGGGAGTTCCCAGCAGCGCCAAGGTCACCGTAAGTAATACCATCTTTTTCGATTCGCCTCTGGTGAATGAATTCAACCCCGGAAGCAGCACGACGATCATCACGTCGAACGGTTACAATTTGAGCAATGATAACGGCGGCGGCTACCTAACGAGTGCCGGGGACCAGATCAATCTCGATCCGAAACTGGACCCCGCCGGGGTGAAAGATAACGGCGGACCGACGCCAACGATCGCGCTTTTAAACGGCAGTCCGGCAATCGACCAAGGCAGGAATTTCGGCGTGACCACGGATCAGCGCGGCCTGAGCCGGCCGTATGATCTCGCCGGCTTTGGGAATGCACCCGGCGGTGACGGCAGTGATATTGGCGCTTACGAGACGCGCGATCCCATTCAAAACGGCGCGAGCTTCACGGTGAATTCAACCGCCGACCATGATGATGGCGTTTGCGGCGCGGTCGACTGCACCTTGCGCGAAGCGGTCGCCGCGACCAACGCGGCTTCGGGCGCGCAAACAATCAACCTGAACGTGAGCGGGACTATCGGCGCAGGCGCGCTCGGGCAGATCGTGGTTTCGGATTCAACCACGATCAACGGGCCAGGCGCACGGCAGCTGGCCATCAGCGGGGCCGGCGTGTCGCGTGTCTTTAATTTCAGCAATGGCACCAGCACGTTGTCCGGACTGACCATCCGCGATGGATTTGTCCATGGGAACGCCATCGTCCTGAACGCTTTTGGCGGTGGCCTAACGAATGCGCTTGGGACGCTGACGGTTAACGACTGCGCCTTTGTCAATAACCAGGCTGCCGGCAATCCCGGAGCGAGCAACGGGAATAACCCCGGTGGGGCTGGTCTTGGCGGAGGCGTTAATAATACCTTCAACGGAATTTTGAACATGAACCGTTGCACTTTTAACGGCAATCTTGCCCAGGGAGGAGCCGGGGGCGCCAATTCCGGAGCGGCCACGCACGGAGGCGACGGGGGAGCCGGAGAAGGTGGCGCGCTTTTCAGCGACTCCACTGGCACGATCAACCTGACCAACTGCACCTTTGCCGGAAACACCGCGGGTGGCGGCGCAGGCGGGAACGATTCCAGTTTCGCCGGCGGCAACGGCGGCGCCGGTGAAGGCGGCGGGATTTACAATCGCGGAACTTTAAATGTGATTTCCTGCACCATTTCGAACAATTTCGGCCTGGGCGGTGCCGGCGGGACCGGAAGTAGCGCGTTTAACAATGGGGCCGCCGGTGTTGGACGCGGCGGAATCGTGATGAACGCAGGAAGCGCCACGCTTTCAACCACAATTGTTGCCGCAAACACCGGCAGTGGCGGCGGCAAAGACGTTGATGGAACTTTTGCCTCGGGCGGCTACAACCTGATTGGCACGGCCGATCACAGCACCGGGCTTACCGGCACGGGCGACCAGGCCGGGACTGATGCTTCGCCGATCAACGCTCAGCTCGGCGCGTTTGGAAATTTTGGCGGAGACACCGATAACGTTTCGCTCAACGCCGGCAGTCTCGCGATCGACCACGGTAATGATGCGACTGCGCCGCCGCGCGACCAGCGAAATTATCTGCGCACCGGCCGCAGCGACATTGGAGCATTTGAATACAACGGCAGCCTTCTGCGACTTGTCCGGGTGGCCCGCAACGGCGAGCAGTTCCAGGTTTTCATCGAGGTTGTGAAAGGCAAGACCTACGGTCTGCAGCGGAAAGACACTCTGGCGGCGGCGCAGTGGAGCCCAATCGTCGGCGCGAGCATCGTCGCCGGCGGCAACGACACCGAGTTCGTGGCCGATAACGCGGCCTTCACCCTTTATTCGAGCTCATTCTACGAAGCGACCGCGCAGTAGCATGCGCAATCGAAATGCTGATGGGGCGCGTTACTCCCACTCGATCGTGCTCGGGGGTTTGCTCGAGATATCGTAAACCACGCGGTTGACCCCTTTGACTTCGTTGCAGATACGATTGGAAATCCGCGCGAGCAATTCGTAGGGAACCCGCGCCCAGTCGGCGGTCATGGCATCAATGCTTTCAACAATGCGAAGCGCGATCGCGTTTTCGTAGGTTCGCTGATCGCCCATGACGCCGACGGTTTGCACAGGAAGCAACACCGCGAACGATTGCCAGACCTTGTAGTACCAGTCGGCCGCTTCCATCTCGCTCTGCACGATCGTGTCGGCCGCTCGCAGGATCGCCAATCGCTCTTCGGTGATCTCGCCAAGGATGCGCACGGCCAGGCCCGGACCCGGGAATGGCTGGCGATAGACCACTTCTTTCGGCAGGCCAAGTTGCAAACCCGCCTGTCGAACTTCGTCTTTGAACAGCTGCCGGACCGGCTCGACCAGCTCGAAGTGCATTTTCTCCGGAAGCCCGCCGACATTGTGGTGCGTTTTGATTACGTGAGACGGATTGCCGCCGATGGAGACGCTCTCGATGACATCCGGATAGAGCGTGCCTTGGGCGAGAAACTTATAACCACCGTGACCAGCATTGCCCTCGCGCCGGTCATGTTCGAGCAGCTCTTCGGTCGCGTGTTGAAACACGTCGATAAATTCGTTTCCAATAATCTTCCGTTTTTTTTCCGGATCGGTGACTCCCCGCAGCTTCGTCAGGAAGCGATCCGAGGCGTCGACATACTTTAGGCGAACGTGAAAATTCTCACCGAAGACGCGCTGGACGACTTCCTCTTCGCGCGCGCGCAAGAGCCCGTTGTTCACGAAAATGCAGGTCAACTGGTCACCAATGGCTTTGTGCAGCAGCGCGGCCACCACCGAAGAATCAACTCCACCGCTCAATCCGAGAACGACCTTCGAATCGCCCACCTGAGCGCGCACGCGATCGCAGGCTTCATCGATGAACGAGCCCATCGTCCAGTCCATCGCGCACCGGCAGATGTGGTAGACAAAGTTTTTCAGAATTTCCGTTCCGCGCGGCGTGTGCGCCACCTCGGGATGAAATTGCAGGCCGTAAAGCTTGCGTTGCCGATCTTCCACCGCGGCGAAATCGCAACCCTCAGTGGTGGCCGCGACGGTGAATCCCTGCGGGAGCGCGGTGACCTCGTCACCGTGACTGTTCCAGACGTCGAGCTGAGAACCGAGTCCATCAAAAAGCTTGGAGCCATCGCCGATCTCGAGCTTGCCGGCGCCATACTCGCGGCGGCCGGTGAAAACGACTTTTCCTCCGAGATGATGGGCCATCTGCATGAGGCCGTAACAGATCCCGAGGACGGGCACGCCCAGTGAGAAAATGTCCTTGTCGATCTGGGGGGCGGATTTGTCGTAAACGCTGGCCGGGCCTCCGGAAAGAATGATTCCGTTAGGCCGAAGATCCGCTGCCGCCTTGGCCGAAATGTTGAAAGGAACGATCTCGGAGTAAACCTGCAGCTCGCGAATGCGGCGGGCGATGACCTGAGTGTACTGCGAGCCGAAATCGAGAATGAGTATCTTCGAATGTCTCGGCGCCGCCTTGTCCATTACGGGTGATCCTGCGGAACGGCGTGTTCGTTCGCCGTATCGTTAGGCACGCGATTTTCCGGGCCGATACGGCCCTGGCCGGTGACGCCGCGCTCGATTTGGCCCTGGACTTCTTCTCCGCTTCTCTTCTCAAGCGGGTCGGCGCAGCCCGGCAAAAAACCAGCGAGGATAAGCGTCGTAAATATGAAGACGCGCTTCATCCGCATATTCTAGGAAGCGTATTGCGCTTTGCAAGGCAACCTGTGCAGGAGGCCGCCGTCTCGGCTGCGTTTTGAAGAGTGGGCAGCCGGCACCGCTTCCTCTACCACAGAATCGTTAGCTGTTGCTTAAGGCACGTATGCGTAAGATTTTCGTTTGTCATGGCGAGGATCCCTCGAAAATCGCGTGCGCCGGTCGATATCATTTCTCCGGAACTTCTCTTGCAAGGTTATCGGCTCGGCGTGTTCCCGATGGGGATGAGCGATGGAAGCATCCATTGGTTCTCACCCGATCCGCGCGCGATCATTCCCCTCGATGGATTTAAGGTCGGCCACGGACTCCGCCGCACCCTGGCGAAAGAGAAATTTCAGATTCGGATCAATCACGCATTTGCCAAAGTGATTCGCGCTTGTGCCGATCGGGATGAGACCTGGATCACGCCGAAAATCATCGCCAGTTACGAGCATCTTCACGACCTCGGCTGCGCGCATTCCGTCGAGGCATGGCATAACGGGAAACTCGCCGGCGGTTTGTACGGCGTGGCCATCGGTGGCGCCTTCTTTGGCGAATCGATGTTCCACTGGGTGACCGATGCATCCAAAGTTGCGCTCGTTGCTCTGGTCGAGCGCATGAAAGCGCGCCGGTTTGTTCTGCTCGATACGCAATGGACAACGCCGCACCTGGAGCGGTTCGGGGCAACCGAGATTTCGCGCCGGGCCTACCTGCGCCTTTTGGGGGGAGCGGTCGAACTGAAGCGCAGCTTTAATTGAGGACGGACATGCTCCGTCATGTCCCATTATTTTGGGACAGGACGGAGCTCGTCCCTCCTACGAATTCAGCCACTGTCGAGCAGCCTCGATGTCGTTAGCGGATAACTCATGTCCGCTTGGCTGAAAGCGAAGGTCGACGCCGGCGCCGGTCGTCTGGAGCCGTTCGCTCAGCGCCTCGCCCTGCGCTGGCGGCGCGATCGGGTCGCGTTCACCTTCCAAAATCAACACGCGAGGCGCTCGTTTTTCGATCTTCGGTAGGGCCGTTAGGGGAACCATCGCCCTCAGCAAAATCGCCCGCGAGAACGGCGCGATTCCGAGAAGGATCATGGCCGCGGCAATGTTCGCACCGTTCGAGTAACCCACGACGGTCAGTTGATCCTGCGCGATCGTGTATTTCTGAATCGCAAATTCGAGGAACTCCGCGAGCTCGTGACTCCGCCGGACGACGTCTTCCTCATCAAATACACCCTCGGCGAGACGGCGGAAGAATCGCGGCGCGCCATTTTCCAGGACTCGTCCGCGAAGACTCAGAAGACTGGCGCTTGGATCGATCGCTTTGCCTAGCGGCAGGAGATCGTTCTCGTCCCCGCCGGTCCCGTGCAGGAGCAATAATGTTCGGCTCTCGGAACTCCAGCCCTTCACGAACAGATGGATGAATTCCGTCATGGCGCAATGTGAGGAAGCGATATGGAAGGCAACGAACCTTCGATTTCTCTGCGAAACGATTCGTACTGAGGAGGCAGCCGCAGATTCTCCCCGAGATGCTGCTCGTCTTCGTCAATCGCGAAACCCGGCCCATCAGTCGCAATCTCAAACAGAATTCCGCCCGGCTCGCGAAAGTAGATGGAATGGAAGTACTGCCGGTCGACGATCGGTGTCACGTGCAATCCCGCCTCGTAGAGTTTTGAACGCCAATGTTCCTGTTCGTCCTGGTCCTTCGCCCGAAAAGCAATGTGATGAACCGTGCCCGCGAGAACGCGGCCCGGCCGATTCCCCGGGTAATCAACAAGATCGATCTGCGCGTTCGTCGCGCCCGGCAACACAGCCAGCCGCGTTCGATCGCCTTCGCTGCCGGTGATCTCGAAACCGAAAAGAGTCGTCAGCAGTTCCGTCGTCAGTTTCCGATTCTGCGACGCGAGTGAGGGAGCGTGAAAGTGGGACGCTGCGAATTCGGTCGGAACCGGACTCTTTTCCCAGCGATCGCCGTCACCGTTCGAATCAGATTCAATCAGCTCGAGAACCAGTCCATCCGGGTCGTGAAAGCGGACGAACGGCTGATTGAAGCGTTTCCCGGTCTCGACGATTTCAATGCCGTGTTCCTTGAATCGCGCCTTCCAGTAATCTGTCGCGCCGCTGGCGATGGCGTAACTCGTTACCACCACCTGGCCGGTGCCGATTCGGCCCTGTCGCGCATTCGGCCAGGGGAAAAACGTGAGGATTGTTCCGGGTCGGCCGGCGCGATCGCCGAAATAAAAATGGTAGGTGTTCGGATCGTCAAAATTCACCGTCCGCTTGACCAGGCGGAGCCCGAGAACGCCGACGTAGAAATCGATGTTTCGTTGCGGGTCGCTCGCAATCGCGGTGATATGGTGGATTCCATGCAGTTTCATCGCTGAACCGCAACGTGTTCCTTTGGCGCAAAATAACAACCCCCTCCTGGATCGAATCGTGTCGCGCAGAACTCGAAGCGATTCCGCCTGAGCGAATCGCAATCATCGAGCGGCCCGGGTTTAAGAGAGTGTCCATCGAGGCGAGTTGCGCTTCGCGCATCGATGCCGATCGGCTGCGGAAGAAGTTCGGCGGGGAAGTCCAGCAACTCGGGAAGAATTGGCTGACGACTTTTACGAAGACGCAAAAACGCCGGCCCCTCGCAGTCGGCAAGCGGCTTATTATCTACGACGATGAAAAACAGAGGCGACGCGGAGCATCGGTCGCGTCGCTGATCATTCCATCCGGCGCGGCCTTTGGCACCGGAGACCATCCGACGACGGCGATGAGTTTGCGTCTTCTCGAGGAGGCAACGCGGAAATTGAACCCCGGCTGGTCGCTGGCCGACCTCGGCAGCGGCACTGGAATCCTTGGCCTGGCGGCTCGGCGCCTTGGCGCTCAGGATGTCGAAGCGATCGATCTTGATCCGATGGCGATTTCCACCGCCAAAGCGAACGCGCAGCTCAACGCGATTCGCGGAATCAAGTTTCGCGTTCTTGACGTCCACAAATGGATTCCCGCGCGAAGGCTCGACATCGTCACGGCGAATCTCTTCAGCCAATTGCTGATCGGCGTTCTTCAGCAAGTCCGTCGGTCACTGAAGCCCGGCGGTCGCTTCATTTTTTCCGGCATTATGCGGAGCGAAGAGGCAAACGTAACAAAGGCGGTCGGAAAGAGCGGCCTCCGCCTGGAAACTGTTCGTCGCCGAGGGAAGTGGATCGCCTGTAGCGGCGGTCTCTGACCGTCGCAAGAATGGAGGCAAAAGTCGGACGGTCGGCGACCGCCGCGCCAACCGATAAAAACCCATTTGACGGACCCGTCAGCCACCGGGAAAGTTGGCGTCCGAAGCGCGGCTTGGGTTTCTCTGCATAAAGGCGGTTTAACAAGGCCGCTCCGACTCGACATGCAGACCGAACAGCTTGCTTACGCCATCGTTACTCCCTACTCGATGCGCAAATCGCGCACGGGTGGAATCATCTCCCGGCTCATTTCCCGGACCGGCCTCGACCTCGTTGCTTCGCGCATGTTCGCGCCGAGCGCTGAACTGACTAATCGCTACGCGGAAACCATCGTCACGGAGAACGACGCTCGTCATCGGGCGACTCAGGAGCTCATTAAGGCGTACGTTCTGAAGAATTTCACCGGCCAGGTGAATGGTCAGCGGGCCCGGGTCATGTTCCTCATTTTTCGCGGACCGGATGCAGTCAACAAAATGCATCAGGCGGTCGGCCATATCGTGCATGAACGCACCAGCGGCGAAACCATTCGCGACACTTTCGGCGATTACATCGTCGATGATTCGGGCAAGGTGACTTACTTCGAGCCCGGAGTGCTCACCGCCGTGACTCCCGAAGCTGTCGAGAGCGATCTCAAACTGTGGGCCGAATACTCCGACAAAGATGGCGGCGTGCTCGATCAGGTTATCGATTTTCCAGACCGCTCCAAAATTGAAAAGACCCTCGTCCTGATTAAGCCGGACAATTTCAAGTTCCCAAATCTTCGCCCCGGCGGAGTGATCGAAGTCTTCTCGCGCAGCGGCCTCTACATCATCGGGTTCAAAGTCCACCGGATGAGCGTTGCCCAGGCCGAAGAATTTTACGGCCCCGTGCTGCCCGTTCTCGAGGAGAAACTGGGACCACAAAGCGGGCGCGATAATTGGGAAAGTATCGTCGAGTTCATGGCCGGCAGCCGTCCGAGCAAGACGGCCGCGGCTGACCGCGAAAAGCCCGGCTCGGAAAAATGCGTCGCCATCGTTTACCAGGGTGAAGATGCCGTCCGGAAAATTCGCGAAGTCCTCGGCCCGACCGATCCGGCGAAGGCGCCGCCCGGCTCAATCCGCAAGGAATTCGGTCAGACCATCATGATCAATGCCGCGCACGCGAGCGACTCGGTCGACAACGCCCGGCGCGAAATGGGAATCGTGCGCATCGACGAAAACAACTTCAAACCGACAATTGAAAACTTCTACGGCGGCAAATAATTTGTCCCTCCGGGAAAAAATCGACCTACCACAAACCATGGAAATCTCAGCTCGCGCCGCACAGTTAACTCCTTCGCTTACGCTTTCGATCGACAGCAAAGCCAAGGCGATGAAAGCCGAAGGTTTGGATGTCTGCGGTTTCGGCGCGGGCGAGCCGGATTTCGATACGCCGGAGCATATTAAAAATGCGGCCATCGAAGCCTTGAATGCCGGTTTCACGAAATACACGCCGAGTTCGGGAATCCCGGAGCTCCGCCAGGCGATCTCGGAGAAACTTCAGGCCGACAATGGCCTGACTTATCGGGCGAGCCAGATCGTTTGCAGTAACGGCGCGAAGCACGCCTGCTACAACGCGATCCTTGCGACCTGCCAGCCCGGCGACGAAGTCATCATCCCGTCGCCGTATTGGGTCAGCTACCCCGACATGGTCCGCCTTGCCGGCGCTGAACCGGTGGTCCTTCCGACGATGGAACGCAATGGTTGGAAGATGCGCGCAGAAGACTTTGAAAACGCGATGACGCCGCGCACCAAGATGTTGATTCTTAATTCACCGAACAACCCCACCGGCTCGGTTTATACACGTGAAGAACTCGAGAAAATCGTCGAAGTCGCCGCTGAAGAAGATATCTACATTTTGTCCGACGAAATTTACGAGAAACTCGTCTATGACGACGTGAAGCACGTCAGCATCGCTTCCATTTCAAAGGAAGCCTATGACCTCACGATCACGGTTAACGGGTTTAGTAAGTCCTACGCCATGACCGGGTGGCGTCTCGGTTACATGGCCGCGCCGGAAGCGGTCGCCAAGGCCGTCGATTCCATTCAAAGTCATAGCACCTCGCACCCGGCCTCCTTTGTCCAGCGCGCCGGCCTGGCCGCGCTCAAAGGTGATCAACAGCCGATCGCCGACATGCGCGATGAATTCGACATGCGGCGGAATTACATGTTCGACCGGATCAGCAAGATCCAGAACGTGACCGCGGTTAAACCGGAGGGCGCGTTTTATATTTTAGTGAATATCAGCCAGCTCGGTCTGACTTCGCAAAATTTTGCCGATCGCTTGCTGAGCAAAGCCAATGTAGCCGTCGTGCCCGGCGCCGCGTTCGGCGACGACCGCACCATTCGGCTGAGCTACGCGACCAGCATCGACATCATTAAGAAGGGTCTGGATCGCTTCCAGGACTTCTGCCGAACGCTTTAACGAAAAGCGGAAAGCGGATACCGGAAACCTAAGAGCGTTTCCGCGCGCAAACTGATGGAGGGCCCCCCTCGGGCCGGTGGACCTTGATCCAACACGGCCGGCAGAGCTCCGAACGCTCCAGGCTTCGCACAACGGCCAAAAAGGGTCGCGACCGTCACGCGATCTTCGGATTAGTCGAAGGAGTGCTCTGCCTCGCCCTCTATTCAATAATGTCGTTGGCAGTCGCTTGAAGACGTCGGAAACGCGGGGCTAAAAACCCGCAGAGAATTCCGACGACAAGCGACCAGCCGATCAGAATTGGACCGATGTAGGTGCTGCAGGGATCGCCGTAGAGATCATTCGGGCGCAGATGCGGGTAGATCAGGCGACAGACGTGCTGAAAGAGTAACGGGCCCGAATCCCAGATCCAGCAAAGCGCGGTGAACCAGCTGGGCACACCTTCTCGGGTCAGTAAGCGAAAGGTGAGCGACCAGAGAGTTCCGGTGCCGGCCAAATGCACGACCGTGACGATGAGAAAAACGAGGAGCGAGAAGCGTCGCTTAGGAGTCATCGGTAACCCGTCGTAAACCCTTGTGCCTTTGTGTCCCGTAGTGCGAGATGTTTTTGAATCGCATAACGATTGCAGCGGAGCGCATTCCGGTATCCGGTTAGCGGCGTGGGTTCGCTCGCTCTGATTCTGCACGCCCATCTCCCGTTTGTCCGACACCCGGAGCACGACCATTTCCTCGAGGAGCGCTGGCTTTTTGAAGCCATCACGGAGACCTACATTCCGCTGCTCTCGATGATGCAACGCCTGCAGCGCGACGGCGTTCGCTTCAAGATGGCCATGTCGGTCACACCGACTTTATGTGCCATGCTCAGCGATCCGCTTCTGTGCGAGCGCTACCTGCGGCACCTCGACGATCTGATTGCGTTCTGTCAGGCCGAGATCGAGCGGCATTGCGAGCATCCGCAGCTGGAAAAACTTGCCCGCTTTTACTTCGATCTTTTCTCCGAGAGCCGTCGCTGGTTTGTCGATGAATCGAAACGCGATCTGCTGAAAATGTTTGCCGCTCTGCGGCGCGATGGCGTGCTCGAGTTGATCGGGTGCGCTGCGACTCATGGTGTCTTGCCGTTGCTTAACGAGCAAGGTTCGCAGATCGCGCGCGCCCAGTTGCTTATTGGTCGCGATGTTTTCCAGGAGGTTTTCGGCGGCGAACCACTCGGCTGGTGGCTTCCCGAATGCGCCTATTCGCCGAAATTGAACCCACTTCTTCAGGAAACCAACGTGCGCTGGTTTGTACTCGATGCCCACGGAATCATGTACGCCGAACCGCGGCCGCGCCGGGCGGTTTATGCGCCGTATTATACGCCAGCAGGTCCGGCGGCGTTCGCGCGCGATCCGGAATCCAGCAGGCAGGTCTGGAGTGCGCGCGAAGGTTATCCCGGCGATTTTTCCTACCGGGAATTCTATCGTGACGCCGCCCTCGCGCACGATGATTCCCCGAATGGTGCAAAACGACCGTTCTGCGGGGTAAAATATTTCCGCATCACCGGCCCGACCGAGGAAAAAGATTACTACGATCCCGGGGCCGCCGCGGAAACAGCGGTCCGCCACGCGGAACATTTTATCAGTCAGCGCGAAACCCAGGTCCGCGCCCTGGGCGACGCGAATTTTGATCCCATTATTATTGCCCCCTTCGATGCTGAGCTTTTCGGTCATTGGTGGTTTGAGGGGCCTCAATTCCTTGAGCATTGCCTGCGGCGCGCGGCGGCCAGCGATTCGTTAAGCCTGAAAACGCCAAGTGAATTCCTGATTGCGCATCCGACGCAACAAGTGCTCCAGCCGGTCGCCTCCAGCTGGGGAGAGAAGGGCCATCTTGGGGTTTGGCTTGATCCGCACAACGCCTGGATCTATCCGCGGCTGCACGCCGCCGGGCAAAAGATGGTCGCCGCCGCGCAAAAACATTCGGCCAACGATCGGGAAATCATCGATCGATTTTTGAAACAACTGGCCCGCGAGCTTCTGCTCGCTCAATCAAGTGACTGGGCGTTCTTGATCAAAAACGCCACCGCGCGCGAGTATGCGACCGCGCGCACACGAGAACATTTGGCCAGGTTCGACCGTTTGCACGCCGACTTGGAGAAGGGCGGCGCCGACGATACGTTTTTGTGCGATTGCGAATGGCGCGATAATCTTTTCGCGAACCTGAATTGGCGGCACTATCTCTAGAAATGCGAAGCTTGAGTCTCGGATGGCGGATTATTTGCGGTTTCGGTTTCGCTGTTTCGTTTGCGGTCGCTCTGCCGATGGCGTTCGCGCAAGAATCACCTGCGCCAACGCCGGCGCAGACACCGACGGCAATCGCCGGCGGACCCACCGTTCTCGATCAAACTCCGGCGCCCTCAATTTCGCCTTCGGTTTCTGCTTCCCCGGAAGCTTCGCCGTCGCCCTTGCCGTCGGTTGTTCGGCCGCCACTTTCGAAAAATATCCGCATCAGTTTTCTTCCGCCGCCGCTTGAGGGAACCATCAGCCTGGGGATCTACGACCGCGGAAATAAACTCGTCCGCGTGCTTCATCAGGAAGCTGAGCTGGACGAATTCACCATCGGTGATGACGCCCTCTCCACCAAATGGGACGGGCGCGATGACGACGGGCTTGATCTTCCGCCGGGCAAATATCAGGCGCGCGGGTTTGCTGTCGGCAAAATTAATAATGACGCGATCGCATCGGCGCCGTCGGCGAGCCCTGCGGCCACTGCCGGATCCGGCAAGATTACTGTCCGGTTAATGCCGAATCCGTTAGGCAACGACGCCCCTGGCAAGGTGGAGCTGGCGGTTGGATTTGACGATGAGAACACTTTCCTGAAGACGACCGATGGTCTCCCGCTCTACACCATCTCGCCAAAGGGGAACGTGCAACGCGCCGGTATCAATAAAATCGGCGAGCGCTCGGCGGAAGTCTGGCAGGATGACGGCACCGCCGTGCAGCAGTTTAAGCTTTCGAATCTCGACAAGATGATGGCCTTCGATTGCGGTGATTTTGAACTGAAGTGATCGAGTCTGCACCCTGACGCCTCGATGACCAGGAGCAGGGTGGATTCCGAAATCGCAACGAACTCCCAGCCTCACTTCTGGCCAGCGCCCGGATTCTCTGCTAGTTAGCGCACATGGCCGCGACGCCCGATCTTCAACAAACCCTCGCCAGGACCGCCGGATTCAGCGGAACGTCCCTGCACACCGGCGAGAAGGTGACCCTCAAACTGCATCCAGCCGCCGTCGGTCACGGCATCAAGTTCAAGCGCAAAGATCTGCCCGAAGAGCCGACGATCGACGCGAAGATTGAGCACCTGAAGACGGTCGAGCGCGCGACCACCATTGGTGAAGGATCGATCCGGGTGCACACGGTCGAGCACGTTCTCTCCGCGCTCTCCGCCATGGGGGTCGACAATGCGATTGTCGAAATGGACGCGAACGAGCCGCCGATCGGCGACGGCAGCGCGCTGCCCTATGTCGAAGTCATCAGGAAAGCCGGCCTCGTCGAGCAGGATGCTCCCCGGCAATGGCTCGAGATTGGCGAGCCGATCCATCTCGAGTCGAAGAGTGGCTCAATCATGATCCTGCTGCCGGACACCAGATTCCGCATTTCCTGCACCCAGGCCGGGCCGCAAAATCGGTTCACCCAGTACTATTCCACCGAAATCACGCCGGCCATTTTCGAGAAGGAGATCGCGCCGGCGCGAACATTTGTTTATTACGAGGACGTCCAGTCTTTGATGGAGAAAAACCTGATCAAGGGTGGAAGTCTGGAGAACGCCATTGTCGTCCGCGGCGAATCCGTCCTGAGCAAGGAGCCGCTGCGTTTTCCGGACGAATTCGCGCGGCACAAGATTCTCGACATCATCGGCGACCTCGCGCTTGTCGGGCAACGGGTTCGCGGCCACGTCATCGCGGTCAAGCCGGGGCACGGTATCAATGCCGAGCTCGCGTCGGCGCTGGCACGCGAAATCGCCAAGCGGCGGGCCATGGCCACGCCGAAGCCGGTCTTGTTAGGCGACGGTGCCCTCGAGGCCGATCAAGTCATGGAAATTCTCCCGCATCGATTCCCATTCTTTCCAGCACATTGGGATCCTAAGCTTAGAATTCCACGTGGACAAGTTGTCGCGG
>JADMIO010976110.1_pt1 | contig 65228 bp, 53 predicted proteins | sample 8958161 | NCBI WGS metagenome assembly JADMIO01 (sample SAMN16585339, study PRJNA669376) | soil metagenome | isolation source: Crop rotation soil | place: USA: Cullars Rotation, Alabama | collected 2011
TTGACGATGACCCCGGCCATCAGTGGGAGCCGGCCTGCCAGCTCCTTCGCGGCGGCGGACCAGAGCGCTGCCAGTTCGTCGGCTTCGAGCGTATACCCCTCTCCCATCGAACCGCCGACACAGAGGCCGTCCACGCCCACCTCTTCCATGTAGCGCACTTGGGCGGCGAACGCGCCAGCGTCGATAGTGCCGTCCTTGTTAAAGGGGGTGGTCGTTGGAGGGATGACTCCGCCCAGTTTTGGAAAATTCACGTCGTTCTCCTATATCTGAAGACAGAAGCAAGTCTTCTAGAGTCGGGGTGTCAGGGTGGGTGTACTGAAGTGCATTAAATATAGCAGTAAGGATCCTGCCCCCCGGGCGAGAGGCGCCGACCGAGGGACCAGAAATGCCAAGGTTCTGTCCGGGTGACCCTCATCGGCGTGGGGCTTCCGCAGCGGGAGGCCTAGCTGGCGTTGTCCCCCGGCCCGACCTATATTCGTTTTCTCTCCCCCAATTTGACGACTGAGGCGTTCGATGGCTGACCGCGACAGACATCTCGGCGTCTTCGATGCCACGATGCTCGTGATGGGCGGTATCGTGGGGAGTGGCATCTTCGTGAACCCGTCGGTCGTCGCGAACCTCGTCCACACGCCCGGCGCGATCCTCGGTGTCTGGGCGCTGGGCGGCGTCATCGCCCTTGCGGGCGCATTCGTGTACGCCGAACTGGCGGCGCGGCTGCCGAAGGCGGGTGGAGTCTATGCGTACATGCGTGACGCGTTCCACCCGGCCGTCGGCTTCATGTACGGCTGGGCGACGCTGCTCCTAGGACAGACCGGTGGGATCGCGGCGATCGCGGTGGCATTCGCTCGCTACTTCCGGACGTTGGTGTCGCTGTCGGTGTCGGACGCGGTAGTGGCGGTAGCGGTGATCGCCGTCGTCTCGATCATCAACTGCGTCGGCATGCGGACCGGCAACGCTGCGCAGCGCGCCTGCATGCTGCTCAAAATCGCGGCAATCGCGAGCATCGTGCTGTGCGGCCTCGTCTCCCTCGTGCAAGGGCGCGGCGGCGGAAGCCTGGTGGACACCGCCACCCACGGCATGTCCGCGTTCGGTGGGTGGGGCGCGGTCGCTGCGGCGCTCACTCCCGTGACGTTCGCCTACAGTGGGTGGACGACGGCGAGCTATGTCTCCGCTGAGCTCAAGCATCCGGCGCGCGACCTCTCTCGCGCGCTGATCTACGGCATGCTCGGTGTCGTGGCGTTGTACCTCGCCATCAACGCGGTCTGTATCTTGGTGCTCGGCGCCCCGGGGCTTGCCGCCACCAAGACCCCGGCTGCCGCAGTGATGAACCGCGTCACCGGCAATGGAGGGGCTACGATCCTCTCGGTGTTCGTGGTGATATCAACTTTTGGGCTCCTCACCCAGCTGCTGTTCACTGTTCCCCGCCTCTATCAAGCCATGGCGGCCGATGGTCTCTTCTTCCGCGTGGTCGCGTACGTCTCACCGCGGGGGCGTGTACCGACGGTGGCGATTGTGCTGCAAGCTGTGGCGGCATCCGTGCTCGCACTGACGGGAACGTACGAGTCGATCATGAGCTATGTCACTGGCGGTGACTTTTTCTTCTACGGCATGGCGGGGATCGCACTCATCATCTTCGTCCGGCGGGGCGTCGGTGCGCCGAGCTACCGCGTGCCCGGGGGGAACATCGTAACAGTGTCTTACGTCCTGGCCTGTGTGATGGTGATGGCCTCGGCGATCGGACACGATCCGAAACACGCGCTCACCGGGCTCTTGGCGCTCGCCATCGGTCTACCGTCGTACGTCCTGTGGCGGCGCGTGGTCGCGCGTTCAGCCGGGGCAACAACCGGCGCGGCACTGTCCGCCCCGGCGCCCGGCGAGCCGACCTGAGCGGTATCCCTTTCCCGGTTTTCCTTCGAACTCTTCGAGCTTCCTCATGATCTTCAATCATTACATCGACGGGACGTGGGTCGCAGGCACGTCCGTCACGCCGAACATCAACCCGTCCGACGTAAATGACGTCGTCGGCCGGTACGCCGAGGGTGACGCGGACCAGACGGCACTGGCCGTTGCCGCCGCACGGCGGGCGTTTCCCGAGTGGTCACTCACAGTACCCCAGCAGCGCTTCGACATCCTAGACGCAGCAGGCACCGCGATCCTCGCGCGCCGGCGGGAGCTCGGGGAACTGCTTGCTCGGGAAGAAGGGAAGGTCTTGCCGGAAGCAATCGGGGAAGTCGTCCGTGCGGGGCAGATCTTCAAATTTTTCGCCGGGGAAGCGCTGCGGACTGGCGGTGAGCTGCTGCCGTCGGTCCGGTCGGGGGTCACCGTCGAGATGACACGTGAACCAGTCGGCGTCATCGGGCTCATTACGCCATGGAATTTCCCGATCGCGATCCCGGCTTGGAAAATCGCCCCCGCGCTCGCGTACGGGAATACCGTCGTCATCAAGCCTGCCGAGCTGGTGCCTGGCTGCGCGTGGGAACTCGCGCGCATCCTGCACGAGGCCGGGCTGCCACAGGGAGTGCTCAATCTCGTCATGGGCCGCGGGGACGTTGTCGGGGACGCGCTGGTGCAATCTCCTGACGTCGACGCGATCAGTTTCACCGGTTCGGTCGAAACGGGTCGCCAGGTCGGCGTGCGCTGTGCGCACGCTGGTAAGAAGGTTCAGTTGGAGATGGGAGGTAAGAATCCGCTCGTCGTTCTGGACGACGCGGACCTCGCAGTGGCCGTGGAAGCGGCGGTCAACGGCGCCTATTTCTCGACCGGCCAACGCTGTACGGCGTCGTCACGGCTGATCGTCACGCAGGGGATTCACGATCGGTTCGTCGCCGGGGTGCAGGCACGTCTGCAGGCATTGCGGGTTGGTCACGCCTTGGAGCCGGAGACGCACATCGGGCCCGTCGTTGACGAGCAGCAATTGGCAAAGGACCTGTCCTACATCGATATCGCGGCGAACGAGGGGGGAGCGGTGTTCGGTGGTGCGCTGGTCGAACGCCCCACGAAGGGCTTTTTCTTGACCCCGGCTTTGGTGACGGGGACCTGCAACACGATGCGCATCAATCGTGAAGAGGCGTTCGGGCCAATCGCCTCGGTGATTCAGGTCGAGAACTATGACGAGGCTCTTGCCGTGGCGAACGATACACCGTTCGGACTGTCGAGCGGGATCTGCACCACGTCGCTGAAGTACGCGTCGCATTTCAAGCGCCACGCGCAGGCGGGAATGGTGACGGTGAATCTACCGACGGCCGGGGTCGATTATCACGTCGCGTTTGGCGGGCGCAAGGGTTCGAGCTACGGACCCCGCGAGCAAGGAACATACGCGCGCGAGTTCTACACAGTCGTTAAGACGACGTACATAAAGCCATCGTAAGGGAAGCTACTCTGAAGGCCGGCGCGACGGCGTCGGCCCACCTCCCGAATGTCCCTGAGATGTTATGCCGGTTGTACGGGCGCGCCGCATTTTCGAGCAACCGTACAACCGAGCGCTTCGGTCCTCCGAGGGATGTATTGGGAGCAGTGCACCGTCCGTGGCATACCCACTGCACGCTTTCTACGCCATGGTATGATTGCTGGCACCTTCTAGCCCGGCTGTAGTCGCGAATCTCACAGATATCTATCGTCGGTCTGAGGCTGGGGTGCCTGAGGAGTGTCCCAATGAGTTGGACTGCCGACCGTGAGGTGTTCCGTGCACCGGCAGCGCTGGACCTACGCAATCCCATTCGTGATTGCGCCCCCGCCGCAGACCCCGCCTGTGAGCTCTCCGTGGTCCTTCCGTGCCTGAACGAATCGGAGACGATCGCGATCTGTGTCCGCAAAGCGATGCGGGCGGTCGAGCAGGCAGGATTGTCGGCCGAGGTCATCGTCGCCGACAATGGTAGCACCGACGGCTCACAGGCCATCGCCTCCTCGCTGGGCGCGCGGGTCGTCAACGTTCCGGTTCGTGGCTACGGCGCCGCACTGCGGTGGGGGATTGACGCCGCGCGTGGCAAGTACATCATCATGGCCGACAGCGACGACAGCTACGACCTGTCGAACCTCATGCCCTTTCTCGATGCACTACGGGCCGGCAATGATCTCGTAATGGGGAACCGGTTTCGCGGGGGGATCGCCCCGGGCGCCATGCCTCTCCTGCACAAGTACCTCGGCAATCCTGTCCTGAGCGGGTTCGGACGGTTGCTCTTCGCAACCCCGGCGCGGGATTTCCACTGCGGTATGCGCGGCTTCACCAAAGCGGCCGCGCAGCGCATGCATCTCTGTTCCAACGGTATGGAGTTCGCCAGCGAGATGGTCGTCAAGGCGACGATCCAGCAGATGCGGGTCGTCGAAATCCCGACCACGCTCGCTCCAGACGGCCGGAGCCGCCCTCCGCACCTCCGGAGTTGGCGGGACGGGTGGCGCCATCTGCGTTTCCTCCTGCTCTACAGCCCGCGGTTCGTCTTCCTCTTTCCCGGTGCTGTCCTCTCCGTCGTCGGTGCGGTGGCCATGCTCTGGCTGCTCAGAGGGCCGGAGCACGTCGGCCGCGTAACCTTCGACGTCACGACGTTGCTCTTCACCGCGGTAGCGGTTCTCATCGGCGTGCAGGCGATTCTCTTCTGGACTTTCGCAAAAGTGTTCGCCAGCCACGAGCACCTCCTCCCCCCGGACGAACGCTTAGACCGTCTGTTCCGGTACGTAAATCTGGAGGTGGGGATCGTCCTCGGTCTGCTGCTCTTCGCGGCGGGGCTCTCGCTCGCCGTCACCGCTGTCGTGAGCTGGAGCCGACAGGGGTTCGGGCCGCTCAGCGTCGATCACAGCATGCGGCTTGCAATCCCCGCGATGCTGTTCCTGATCCTCGGCGCCGAAGGGATCATGTCCAGCTTCTTCGTAGGCGTATTGGGGCTCAAAGAGTAGTAACGCCTCTTCGGCACAAAGACTGGTTTCAGCACGAGACAAGCATCCAGGGCGGACTCATGGTGAGAGATGAGCACATCGGACGAGCCACCGTGTTCCCGGACGGTGACGAGGTATTCCACCCGACGTACGAGCGGGAGGGCGTCGCGGAGACGAGCGGTATAGATAGGGCCGTCGTCGTGAACCATGCGGGGTGGATCGCCTCGCTCATTGTCGGTGTTATGGCGACTTGGTCCGCGCGGTTCGTGATGGAGGCCGATGGCATGGGGTACTTGGACTACAGCGATCGGTTCCTCAACGGGACGTGGTGGTCCCATCCCAATGGTTATTGGAGTCCTGGGTTCCCGGTCATCGTGGCAATGGTCCGTTCCATCATCGGGACGGGACCGGCGTTCGACATTCCGGCCCTCCACATCAGCTACTTCCTGGGATACCTAGCTTCGATCCTGTCGTTCTCGCTCCTCCTATATGCGTTGCGGCATCCCGTGCAACGAACGCCGGCACGGGGAGAGTCCAGCGAGTCCAACACGGCAGGCCCTGACCGGCAGTGGAATGGTCATCAAGCATTCTGGACCCCGCTACTGGGATGGACGCTCTTCCTCTGGGCGTCGGTGGCGCTCACCAAACTCACCCACGTGACTCCGGATTCTTGGGTGAGCGCGATGCTGTATCTTGCTGTGGCGGCGGCCGTGCTTGTTGCCAAGCGCCGGTTCGTTGGGCTGTCCGTCCTGCTGCTCGGCGTCGCGCTGGGCGTTGGGTTTCTCGTCAAGGCGATCTTGCTCCCCGTCGGGGTCGTGCTACTCGGGACGCTGGCGGTGACACAAATCGTCACTGCCAGCGCGTTCCGGTGGCGTCCTTTGGGTGCGACGGTTCTGGCAGGGGTCGTCTTCCTCCTTGTTTCTCTCCCTCAGATCATCACCCAATCGCGGCTCGCGGGAACGCTCACCTTCGGCCGGACCGGGACGCTCGTCCGTGAATGGTACGTCAACGAACGGCCGTGCCCCTTGTTCGGTGTCCCGGCGGCATTCGAGGCGTGGCCCACGTGCATTCAGCCGCGCCCTGGCTCGACCGACATGATCGCCGATCAACCGCTGCCACGTCTCTTCCGCCACCCCTCCGTGTATGTCTTCTCCACCCCCCCCGAGGCGACAATGGCGGCGTGGTACGATCCCATGCAATGGTACCCGGCGTTCCACGCCACCCTTGATCTGCACAAGCAGGTGGTCGCGTTGATAAGAAACCTGGCCTTCGACTGGAGTCTCCTGACGCCGTTCATCATTGCCGCGCTCGCGGGGGGGGTAACCGCGCGGCGCTGGCCGATGAGGGTACGCGGGGGCGAGCCGTTGCTGGTCGTCCCTGCTGCCGGCATGTTTTTGTTGTACGCGCTTTCCTATACCAACGGCCGCTATCTTGGTCCCGCCGTCGTACTGCTGGTTCTCGGGAGCGCTTCTCTACACTGCCGCCCGCGCACCGCTCCGGTGATGTCGACGGCGCCTGCTCCCTCTCTATGGCTGACACCGGCACTCGCGGCGGCGTCGTGTGTGCTCTTCCTGAATAGTTTCCTGGAGCTGAGCGGTCTAACGTTGTATTCCCGCAAATTTACCAACACGGTCCTCACCACCGCGGGTGCGGTGGCGGCTGCCGGGGTGCGTTCCGGGAGTCGAGTCGGGATCATTGGTGACGGCTCGAATGCGTTCTGGGCGAGGCAAGCACGTCTGCACATTATTGCGGAGATCCATCCGGCCGAAGGGATACAATACTGGGACAACACGCCGGCCGTGCAGGACAGCGTCATTCAAGCATTCCGACGGGCGGGAGCTCGTGCGATCGTCGCCTCTCCTGTACCGCTAGGGCTCCTCAAGCTCCCTCCCGGGTGGATCTTTGCCCCGGGAGATCCACAGCTTGCGGTGTACCGGCTGTAACGACTTGGTCGGGTAGTCCCTTGTCTCGACACGTAGCATACGTCGTTGGCTCCGGCCCTGCGGGTGTTTCCGTCGCCAAGAGCCTTCTGGGGCAGGGGGTCCGGGTCGCGATGCTTGATGTCGGTCGGACGTTGGAGCCGGATCGGCTGGCCACTGTCCGACGTCTGCGCGAGACTCCACCGGTGGCATGGCATCCGGCGGACGTCGCACGGATCAAAGAAGGGATGACCCCAGGGCCGCGGGGAGTACCCCGGAAGTACGCGTATGGATCGGATTTCCCCTACCGCGGCACTGACACGTATGCGCCACTGCGGCAATCGGGGGTCGACACCGCGCTCTCCTTTGCTCGTGGGGGGTTGAGCACGGTATGGGGGGCGGCCATCCTTCCGTACCATGATCGCGATCTAGCCGGATGGCCGTTGACTACCCAGGACCTCGCCCCGCACTACCGTGCTGTCCTGCAGTTCGTGCCGATCTCGGCGGTGCGCGACGATCTCGACCCCCTCTTCCCACTTTACGCGAATGCAGTCGCATCTGTCGCCGCGAGCCACCAGGCGGCAGGGCTCTTGGCAGATCTCACCTCTCATCGTGATGCATTGCACGCCGGAGGAGTCGTCTTCGGCCAATCCCGCATCGCGGTTGCACCGCAAACGCCGGATGGTGCACGGGGGTGTCTACAGTGTGGGCTCTGCATGTACGGCTGTCCTCACGAACTGATCTACAGCAGCGCGGCGACGCTGGAGGCGTTGCAGATGCACCCGGATTTTTCGTACACGCCTGGCATTGTCGTGGAGCGGGTTGCGGAGCACGGTGCACAGGTCATCCTATATGGGAAACGTGTCCCGGGGTGTGACGGCGTCCGGATCACCGCGGACCGCGTGTACCTGGCGTGCGGCCCACTGTCGACGTCGCGCATTTTGATGACGTCCCTCGAGCTGTACGACACCCCGGTGGTGTTGCTAGACAGTCAGTATTTTCTCCTGCCCCTCCTCCGCTATCGCGAAACACCGGCGGTCGCACAGGAACCGCTGCACACGCTCGCACAGCTGTTTGTCGAGATCGTGGACGAGGCAGTCTCTGCGAACACTGTGCACTTGCAGCTGTACACGTACAACGACCTGTACGACGCCACGTTCCGGCGTCTGCTGGGGCCGGCGTATCCCTGGGTCCGGCGCCCTGTGACGCAGCTGGTCAACCGCATGCTGATCGTACAAGGGTACCTGCACTCCGGAGCCTCACAGCACATTCACATGACGTTGCAGCGGAGCGGCGACGGGACCCCGGATGTCTTACACCTTGCGGCCGTTGCACCACGGGAGCCGTTGGCACGCGCGCTCAGGCGGGTGACCAGGCGGTTGTGGGCATACCGTAACATGTTCCGGGCCGTCCCGGTGACGCCGATGTTGGCCGTCACACCGGCCGGGCGTGGCTTCCATACGGGTGGGTCCTTCCCAATGACCGACCACCCGTCCGCGCTCTTACAGTCCGATCCGTTCGGACGACCGGCGGGGTTCCAGCGGGTGCACTGCGTCGATGCCACCGTTTTTCCGAGCATCCCCGCCACGACCATCACGTTCACCGTCATGGCGAACGCCCACCGGATTGGGGCACACTATCATGTCACCTGACACGATTTCGCGCACACGACAGCACGCATCCCAGCACGCACTCCCTCGTGTCGCACTGACCGGAGCGAGCGGGTACGTCGGGTCGTGTGTGGCGCGATCGCTCGAAGCCCAAGGGATGACCGTGTGGCGCCTCCAACGGTCCGGGGCGGGGAAGGGGGTACGTCGCTTCACACTTGGGGAGCCGGTCGATCCGGCGCTCTTTCGTGATACGGATGCCGTGGTGCATTGCGCGTACGATTTCGGTGCGGTGCGGTGGCACGACATCTCTCGCACGAACGTCGACGGGTCCTTGGAACTGTTCCGTGCGGCGAAGCAGGCCGGTGTCGGCACGCTGCTCTTCATCTCGAGCATGAGTGCCTTCGACGGGTGCCGCTCGATGTACGGGCGTGCGAAGCTGGCCGTGGAGCGGGAAGGGGCAGCCCTCGGTGTCGTCGCGATCCGCCCGGGATTGGTGTACGGGGCGGGGGAAGGGGGGATGGTCGGTGCACTCAACAAACTGCTGAAGCTGCCGCTCGTGACGCCGCTCGTCGGATCTGGTGATCAAATGCTCTATCTCGTCCATGAGGCGGATCTCGGGACCTTACTGGGGGCACTCTGCAGGGGCGGAGGACCCGTCGGGGCGCGTCCCATCATTGCTGCACACCCACAACCGTTGCAGCTCCGGGAGATCCTCGTGCGCCTTGCCGCGCGTCATGGAAAACGGCTGCACTTTCTGCCTGTCCCGTGGCAGCTGGAGTGGCTCGCATTGCGAACGGCCGAGTGGTGCGGCGTGCACATGCGCCTCAGGAGTGACAGTCTCATGAGTCTCCTCAATCAGGACCCTGCCCCTGACTTTGCGGCGCCAATCCCTTGTTCGTTTCGTGCCTTCACGCCGTAAGGGCGGGGCATGTCGGCGTTTCTCTATGCTAGCCGAACTTTCGGGGATTTTTTGTGCGCGCGGTGACGGGCGGGAGTTCCGGCCGGATGCTTCGATGGCTTCTGGTGCTGGCGAGCGCGCCACTCCGTGAGGAGCTGCCGCATCCCGTCCAGGAAAAACTCCTGTGCCTCGTCGAAGGAGCGCAGTCGCTCGCGCACTGAGGCGGGCTCGTCCGAGAAGTTCATGATCTCGTGGGCGATCAGTTCGCGCAGCGCTCCCCACCGGGACATGCGATGTGCCACGATGCACGCGAAGAAGTTGGGGGCCATCTCGTAGTAGTCTTTGCGGTCTCCTGGGCGGCTGACGCGCCGGAGCCAACCGTGCCCGACGAGGAGGCGCGCGTCGATACTGACGCTCCCCTTGCTCACACCGAGCGTGTCGGCGATCTCATCGAGGGAGCGCGGGGTGGGACTCAGGAGCAGGTAGCCGAACAGCCGTCCCGCGATGCGTGGGAGCCCGTCGTCTTCTGCGACGATCCCGACCGCCTCGATGAACTGTTTGTGTGGGGTCGTCATGGGTGCTCCCCGAAGGGGTTTGTTTTATATTTGTTTAGTATAAACTAAACGAAAGGGTCATGCAAACGACGCGCGGTGATCGCATCGATCTCATCACGATATCTCGGGAGTTCGGAGCGGGCGGCAGCGAGTTGGCACGCGCGCTCGGGGAACGGCTCGGGTGGCGGGTCCTCGACCACGACCTGATTCATCAGGTCGCCGAGCGGCTTGAGCTGGACGAGTCGGCGGTGGAACGGCTAGACGAGCGCTCGCCCGGCTGGTTTGCACGGCTTTCTAGCGCGTTGCTCATCGTGCCGCCCGAGGCCCCGTTGGAATTCGATCACATGACCTTGCTGTCACCCGATGCGGTGGCTGATGCCACGCGGGCGGCGATTTTGGAGGCGGTGAAACGCTTGCCGATGATCGTTGTGGGCCATGGCACGCAAAGTCTCTTTGCCGCGCACCCAGCGGCGTTCCACATCCGCCTCGTCGCGCCGCTCGAGTCGCGCGTGCGGCGGCTAGTGGAGCGATACGGATGGGACGAGACGACCGCGGCGGCGCGGGCACGAAGCATAGACGAAGACCGCCAACGTTACGTACAGCGGTATTACCACCGAAACTGGCAAGACCCGCTCTTGTACGACGTGCAACTCAATACAGGGAGAATCTCAATCGACGAGGCGGCGGTGTTCGTTGAGGGGCTCGTCCGTGCCCGAGGTGCTGAGGCAGCATCCTGGTAGTGTTTAGGGAGCTGCGGTGGTCGCAGGACTTGTAGTCCCATCGATTTCGCGACGACACCGTTACACAGTCCTGGAGGAAAATTGACGGACAGGGTGGAGCTTATTTCCCATTCCCCTGTTCCTTGTTTCTCTTCTTCCGGAGACATCCGATGTACGGTAAGCGGTTCCTGTTGGCTTATGTCGTATGCTGCGTGCTGGGATGCCGCGACGCGGACAGTCCGTCCTTCCCCCCCACTGCGTCGGCGAACGCGCTCGGCCCCGCAGAGCCGGGGTACGCATTCGTCGTCATCGGTTGTAACCGAGTCGATAAGGCGGACACCGCGGGTGATCCCAGCACAGCCAACCTCGTTCAGTTGGCGCGCACATTCCAGGACATTGCCGCGCTCCCGCAGCACCCCAAGATCCTCTTCTTCGCAGGAGATCTGACGCTCGGGTACACGTCGGACACCGTCCAACTCGCCAAGGAGCTGCAGGCATGGCGTGACCTGTACGAAGCGTCTCCCCTGGCGCGGTCGGGAGTCGAGCTGGTCCCGGTCCCGGGGAACCATGAGGTACAGAACGAGAGTAAGATCGCTTACGCCGCGGCGGAACGGACGTGGCTGCGCGTCATGGGGCCGTACATCAGACACGGCGGGAATGGTCCCACGGCAGGCGGCCTGGACAGCCTGGCGACCGATCAGAGCTGGCTGACGTACTCGTTCGACTATCACGATACGCACTTCATCACCCTGAACACCGACCCGGTCGGCCGGGATTGGCACGTCCCGACGCACTGGGTCGCAACCGACATCAACTCGGCACGCGCTGCTGGAGCGAAGCACATTTTCGCCATCGGACACAAACCTGCCTACCCGTATCCGACGGTGCCGACCGATGGGCTGAGCAAATACCAGACGTCGCGCGACGCATTCTGGGCTGCGCTCGTGCAGGGAGGGGCGGAGGCGATGTTCTCGGCCCACAACCATGTGTACTATCGCACGCAGCCGATCGCCGGGACGACGTGGCAGGTGATCGCCGGCAACGGTGGTAGCTCATTGGAGACGACAATCGACCTGTCCATTCCGTCGAGCGGCAAGTATTACGGTTTCGTCGTCACGACCGTCATGACCGACGGCCGGGTGTACGTGAAGAGCTATGGGCGAGACGTCCCCGCGGCCGGCTACACCGCGGATGCCCCCGCGGCGCTGTACCCGACCATGGTGCGGGATTCGTTCGACATCACCCACTAAGCTGTAGCCCCAGCGGTGTTCTCGACGACATCATCGCAACGATGGACATGCCATCCGTTCGTTCGGAGTGGCTGTGTCGCTTCCTGCGCGCACCACCCGGCCGCACCTCAGCCCGAGCGGTCTACGCTGCTGTTGGGGCGATGCGCGCGGCGCTGCACGAATTCCGGGCGGTGACGGGGAGCGTCACCGTGACGGACGCACAACGGCTCGAGATCGCACGTCTTGAGATCGCTCGTGTCAGTACGCTCGGCATTGCCGGATTCGATGATGTCGTGACTTACACGCCTGGGAGATTGAACGGGTTGGCGTGTTGTGTCCCGTCGACAACTTCCCACTCCGCAAACCAGACGGCCTGGTTCTGCGCTGCGGTACGCACTTGATTGAAGTTCAGCCCCAGGAACACCCCGTGCACCGTGGGGATGGTCCCGGCAGGACCAGTGCCGGTGTTGACAGCCTGGAGCACCGGGGTCTGTCCGTCGGGCGCCATCCAGTACCGGGCAACGGCGCTGGTGTCGGACGTGATCTGGTACTCGATGATGTATTCGTACCACCGGCCGTCGGTCCACTCCGTAGAGATGTTGCCACCGCTCGTGAAATTCCCCCCGGAGAGCATCGCCCCCGTGGTGGTGCTCGTCGCGTACCAGTACAATTGATACTGCGTCGTGTTCGTGATCTCGATCGTGCCGCGCCCGTAGAAACCTGACCATCCCCAGCCGAGCAGCTTGTAGGCGTTCGCGCAGTTTGTCAGTGTCCCCGTGTCCGTCCAGCCGGGGCTGAAGCGGACCTTCGTGCGGTACCACATGTGTGTCAGGTTGACGCCGGAGGAGAACCAGTGATACATCATCGGCGTGGCCCCGGTCCCGCCCGGCTGAGAGTACCGCATGGTTGCGTGGCCGTTGTAGAGCACTGTCGAGTCGAGCGTCGTCAGTTGTCCGTTCGCGCCGTCGTTGTATAGCGTGGTCTGATAATTCCCGGTACCACCGATGAGCGAGCTGATGTTGGCCCAGAGGTCGGCCGTGCTGTGATACGAGGTGAAATCATCCGAATACAGGGCCAATCCGGAGAGTCCAGTGCCCGTTGACGAGCCTATCCCGGAGGTCGTCGGGGTCGGTGTTGACGTACTCGGTGTTGGTGTTGATGTACTCGACGGCGACGTCGTCGTAGGTGCTGTCGTTCCAGTACCAACTGTCACTGCACTCTTCCCCGACGTACCATTGACACTGACCGTGATAGTGACGACTCCGTTCTTGAGGCCGGTAACGGCCCCGGACTGGGTCACGGACGCTATGGTCGTATCACTGGACGACCAGTGGACCTTCGTCCACGATGTAATTGTGCTTCCCGAAGCGTTTAGTAGCGTAGCGTGGAGCGTAATGCTGGAGCCGACGGCGACGGACGCCGGGTTTGGGGCGACGGTCGCCGTCGCAATAGCGGTGGTGCGGGACGCCGTGACCCTCACGGAAGACACGTCGGGACCAGTCGGGGCTCCGTCGGCACCCGAACACCCAGCAGCTACGAGTAAAAACATGGGGAACGCCACCTTCCGCAATACTGCGTGCATTGTAAACGCCCTCAATAGAGACGCCGTTCGGTAACCCGACTAGCATGGCGTACGACTTTGTTCGCACGCGTTAGCCTCGTGGCTTTGCGTCCCCGCCTTTCGACGGGTTTGCCCTTATCGCGGCCCTCTAGAGGGCCTTACGAGCAGGATGGTAATGGCGTGAACTTATACCATCCGCTTTTCAGACGAGCCTGGCGAGCTGAAGTAACACTTCTCGTGAAACGCGCGCCGTGTGTTGATGTGTGCGTGTTTACTGTGGCGATAGCAATAGCATACGAATGGCCCGGTGCTCAGTGAGGAGGACCTGTCCCGCTGAATCCATCCGTTTGCTCACGCATAGAGGCATATCTGTCTAGTAAACAAAAATTTCCTGATGCTACTTTACCTAGACTGTCCCTGATGAATTCACGGCGGAGGAGATCCATCACTCTTCCATGACGCCGGATCTTGCCGGAAGTAGCGCTGCAGTTGCTCGTACAACTCCGGATGTGTTGCCCGGAGTTCCGCGCCGCGTTCGAAAAACGCTTCTGTTGCCACCGCGAAGAATTCTGCTGGAGATTCGATGCCGTACGAGTCCAGCACTGTTCTCTCTCCCCGTTCCTCCGCGGCCCGCAGGCGCCCGTATTCGTCCCGCATCACGCGCGCCCATTCCTCGGGGTCGACTGCGTCGCCTAGAACCGGGGCGCCGTTCGCGACTCCGTCTTCCTCATCGAGCTGGTGCGCGAACTCGTGCAGCACGAGGTTGCCGCCACCCTCTACCGCCGTCGCACCGGCCTGTGCCCACGATAACACAACAGCTCCGTGCGACCAGGATTCTCCGGCCCTGACCTCGGTGCCTTCTGACTCGATCCACGGACTACGCCGTTCCCGCCGCGGCGCGACGTACATATCCGGGTAGACAATGATCGAGCGGAGCGTGGGATAGTAGTCCGTCTCTCGGTGCAGCAGCAGGAGTGCCGCCTGCGCCGCGATCTGCAGCACCATTTCCTCCGTGAGTACTAACCCTCCAGCTCCTTCGAAGCTTTTCTCATTTAGTAAGACCTGCACGTGGCCCGCCAGCTCATGCCGGTCAGACGGCGGCAAACGCGTGTAGAACGGCAGTCGAGAAAACACAGCCTCCCACTCCGGTGGGATCGGCCTGGCGCGCAATTTCCGCCGCCGAAATGATGTCAGAAAAGAGGGGCACATCATCGGAGGAACCAGACGTCACTCAGAGCTACGGGGTGTTTCGGCTACGCCATGTTTCGTCTATGCGATGCTCCACGCCTCGCTCGGGCGATCGCACTATCGACACTCCATGCCCCGGCCCCTCCAAAGGTCAGGTACAAGAAAAAGAAGCAGTACATCAGCGGAGGAACCCCGCCGTTCACGATCGGAAAGAACGACTTGGGCGCGAAGACTTGGAAGTACGCCACGGCCATCTCTCCGGCGAGGATGAATGCGATCGGGCGGGTGAGGACCCCCAGCACGATCGCAGCTCCGCCGAACGTCTCCAGGATGCCGGCGACGCCTAACTGCGACGTCAGCGTAATCGGCGGCATCGGAACGGGGCTCGCGGGGTAGCCGAACAGCTTCATTGTTCCGGCAGTCATGAAGACCAGTCCGGCGACGATCCGGAAGACGGCTAGCATCCGGTCAGCCCAGGGGGAGGGGGCGAAGATCGAAGAGCTCATGTTGCAATGGTATACCGCACAGTGATCACGTCAAGCGCCGGTTATCCGATGCTCGCCCCCTTGGTAAGCTGGCCACCACCTCAGGTCTCCACTTAAGTTTCTCCGTTGCCGGCCGATCCTGAGGAAGGAGGAAGGACCCATGTCCATATCGGATGCCGGCGATCACGCCGTAACGTTAGGAATCGTAACACAGAGCCGGTAATGGACAAGTCGATGACCCACCGATCAACCCGTGTAGAGGATGAGGAGGGGTGGTACGTCCACTGCATTGATGCGACCGATCACATCGTTTGGGTCAACCCGGCATGGTTGTCCTTCGCGCAAGAGAATGGCGCCCGGTCGACCGCGCTCGGGGCTCTTGGAACACGGCTCTGGACTCACCTGACTGGTGCCGAAGTGCGGCACCTGTATACCATTTTGCTCGAACAGGTGCGCCACACGGGCCGGAGTATCCGTTTCCCATTCCGGTGTGATACACCGACCCTCCAACGCTTTATGGAGATGGTGATCGTTTCGCAGCCAGACGGATACGTCGTATTCCGGTCGCGAGTCCTGCGAGAGCAGCCGACAGCCTACGTCGCCCTCTTCGAGGCACACGCGCCGGTATCCGACAAATACCTCTGCATGTGCAGTTGGTGTCGAAAGGTCGCACTCGCCCAGGGGGAGTGGGTAGAGCCTCAGGTCGCCATCGCGCGGTTGGATCTCTTCTCCACGGCGCCGATGCCGCAGATCACGCATTCGATATGCCCATTGTGTAATCACGATATCCGCACAGCCGCGGGGCTACCTAGCGAGTAACGTGCGTGCCCGGGTCGTAGTCGGGAGGGCACGGACCGGAGGTCAGGAGCATGACATGGGGAACACTCGAGCTGTTTGGCGTCGAGTGTTCCCCATGCCATGCTCCGTCTCAACTACATAATGGTGTCTGCTTCCTCTACTGTCCCGTCACGCTAAATGACGTTGGGGTGAGCGTCCCTACTGTCGCCGTGATCGTGTTGGTCCCCGCTGTCACACCGAGCGTCCAGGAGACTTGTGCCTGGCCATTGGCGTCGGTGGTTGATGATGACAGGTTCAATGCCCCACCACCCGTTGCGACGGCCCATGAGACGGTCGCACCAGAGATCGGATTCCCGTACTGATCGAGCACTTCGACACTGAACGGAATCGTACTCCCCGCGGTGGCACTCTGCGGATTATCGTTCACGGTCATTACCTGAGCGGGCGCGCCGGGCGTCGCGGTAGCCGTAAAGACGATCGGCGTCGCCCCATTGGCCGTCGCGGTCATGGAATCGGTCCCGGCTTTCGTCCCGAGAGTCCAGGTGACCTGCGCCAGTCCATTGGTGTTCGTGGTCACGCTGCTGCTGCTCGGCACCCCCTGGTTCCCCTGACTCCCGGGGGTCCAAGTGATAGTCACGTTGGGAATAGGGGTCCCGTTTGCATCGGTCGCCAGAACCTCTAGTGGGGTCGCCAACGTCCCTGTCACCGTGTCCGTCTGTTGTGGATTGTTTCCGGTGACCACCACGAGATTGGCCACCGAAGGGGAGGTGGCCGTACTGTCGCTGCACGCTGCAGCGGCGAGGAGGCTTATAGGGAGCGTTGCAGCAAGCAGCGCCCTCGGTAGGCGCGGAGCTTGAGACAGCCTGGATCTGGGTCCTGAAGACATCGCGAAGTACTCCAGAGTAAAAAGGTGAGAGACAGTATCGGCATCTGTTGCTGGTGCACGATACCAGGAGTACATCCAGGGTACGCTCAGCGTTTGTCTCTTTGTCTCCTGGAAGTGGTGTTGCCAGGTATTCCGACCCCCGTATCCCCCAACGGGATGGAGGGGTCATCTGTATTCCCTCATGAACTCCATCTCCCCCCCTTGTTGATCCTTTTAGATATTCCCTGAGGCTCGCCCTTGGCTTCATATGATCTCTCCGCCCCGGAGCAGCGGGCTCGGCTCCATCAGCTCTTTCCACGTCACAAACACGGTCCGCCGGAGTCACCCATTGCACCCCAGCACGTGGAGTCAGGGGAGGCGCTGTAGTTCCAATCTCACATCCGAGCGCCATGGGTTGTAAAACCTCCGAGGGGAAGCGGCCCCCTCATATTTGGCTGACGAGGCCACCCATGTCCCTCCCCGTGTTCGAACGGAGAGACGGGCTTGCTCGTAATACAGAAGTGACCGGGAGACTATTTACTGGCCTGACTCGCCAAGAGGGGGGAGAGGGGTGGCACATGCGTACCGCAGCATGAGCAGTGGGGTACAACTAGCTGGAGTGCTGTTGGCAGCCACGGCGGCCGTTGGGCTGGCGGGGTGTGTCCATACCGTTCCGAATGTTGCCGGGGCATCAATGACGCCGGTGGCGCCTAATCGATATTGGTCTCCACCCGCCCAGGCGATTACGCGAGACTCGATCCCCAAGTTCGCGGTTCCACCAGATCTGGCGAAGCGGGTGCAGCAGCTGACGCTGCCGGACTTGATTGACATCTCCTTGATGAACAATCCGCAGACGCGCGCGTCGTATGCCACCGCGCGGGCGGCCGGGGCAGGGGTGGGGGTGGTCATGGGGAAGTATCTTCCCCAGCTCTCGGCCACGCTGCCGGTCGACGTGAGCAGGACGAATTCCGCTAATGCCGGGATAACGGGGGGGAGCGGCGGCACGACGCTCGTCCGCTCACCAGGGACGTACTCGTTCTTCACTCCCAGCCTCTCGGCATCGTGGCTACTGTTCGACTTCGGGGAACGGGCGGCCATCAATGTCGCCCAGCAGGACGCCTTTGCAGCATCATACATGCACAACGCGACCGTGCAGACCGTTATTCTCGCGGTCGAGCAGGCGTATTTCAGTTATAATGCTGCCAAGGCTGTCCGGGACGCACAGCGCGTTGCGGTCCAGGAAGATAGTGCGAATCTAATGGCCGCCCGCGCCAGGCACGCGGCCGGGGTGGCAACGATTTCGGACGTATTGCAAGCCCAAACAGTCTTGTCGCAGGCACAGGTCGACTTCGAGACGGCTGCAGGGACGGTGCAGACAACTCGCGGTGCGCTAGCCATCGCCCTCGGGGTTTCCCCAACGGTCCCTTATGATATCCAGCCGGAACCCCCACAGGTTCCGATCGAGGAGGTTGCAGAGTCGGTCGATTCGTTGGTCGAGCGGGCACTGCGGGCGCGACCGGATCTGGCCGCAGCCCGCGCGCAGGCGCAGGCCGCGGCGGCCAACATCAGCGCGGTGCGCGGGGCGGGGCTTCCGTCATTGACGCTGGGAGGCTCGAGCGGTCACACGTACGAGCTGCGGCCGCACGCGGGGAGCGTCGGCAATACGTGGACGGCTCAGCTCGGCGTCTCCATTCCAATCTTTCAACTTCAGAATAGATATAGTGTCCTGCAGGCACGGGAGCAGGCCGCCGCGAGCGCCGCTACCGCCGAGTACCAGCGCGATCAGGTTGTCTATCAGGTCTTCACCACGTATTACAACCTTCGCACGGCGACCGCACACGTGCGATCGGCCGATGATCTGCTCGCCAGTGCCCAAGCCTCCGCTAACGTGGCGCGTGGCAAGTACCAGCAAGGAGTCGGGAGCATCCTCGACCTGCTCACCGCCGAAACGGCGCTGGCGAGCGCGCGGTCGCAGCAGGTCCAGTCTCGCTGGATGTGGTATTCGAGCCTCGCTCAGTTGTCACACGACGTGGGGGTGATCGGTCTGCACGGCGAGCCGCAGCTGTCACTCGGGCCGGATTCGGCTGGGGTACCACGCTCTTCAGTCCCGCTGCCCTCTCCTCTTCCTTCTTCCCCCAGATGATCGGATCGACCTCTCACAGATGCCGGACGCTCTCGCCCATCACCTCTTGGATGATGGCGCTTGTTGCCGTCGCCTGTTCGCAGCAACAGAAGAAGCAGCCACGCCCCCCCGTGCCTGTGACGGTGACTGCAGCCCAGCGCACCGCGGTCCCCTACATGGTTACGGCGAACGGGCTCGTGACTCCAATACAGACTGCATCCGTGACGCCGCAGGTGGACGGCCTCATGACGCGCGTGGCGTTCCGGGAAGGGGATGACGTCACGCGCGGACAGATTCTCTTTCAGATCGATCCGCGGCCGTACCGTGCGGCATACGAGCAGGCGTTGGCCACGCTGGCGCGCGACCGGGCCACGGCGGCGAATGCAGAACGGGAGGTGAACCGGTACGATCAGCTCGTGCAGCAGGATTACGTCACCAAGGAACAGGCCGACCAGCAGCGCGCCACGGCGGCGGCGGCGATGGCGACAGTTCAAGGCGATGAAGCAGCGGTTGCGACCGCAAAATTCAACCTGGACAACACGACCATCCGGGCGCCGATCTCTGGGCGCACCGGTAGTCTACTCGTGCGGGTGGGAAACGTCGTGCATGCGTCAGGAGGAACCCCGTTGGTCGTGATCAACCAGATCATGCCGATCTTCGTGCGCTTCGCGGTGCCCGCGACGCAGTTGCCGCTGATCCAGCGCTACGGTGCGGGTGGTGGCTTATCCGTCACGGCGGTCCCGGGAGTTGATCCCACCCAGAATAGCAGCGATACCTCGGCCGATGTGGGGGGCGGTCCCTCGTCGACGCCGGCGTCGGACAGTCCGGCGGCACAGCAGCTCCCGGCCGGTGTCGGCGTGCACGGCACACTCTCGTTCATCGACAACGCGGTCGATACGGCGACCGGCACAGTCGTTTTGAAAGCCACCTTCCCGAACCGGGACGGGCGCCTCTGGGCCGGGGAGTTCCTCGCCACCTCGCTCCAGCTCTACGTGGAGCAGAATGCCCTTGTTGTCCCCACACAAGCCGTGACGACGGGACAGCGGGGGGCATACGTCTACGTGGTCGGCGCGACTGGAACGGCGCAGCAGCGGCCAGTCCTTGTAGAAAGAGTGGCAGGAAACTCCGCGATCATCGCGTCGGGACTTAATGACGGAGAGCAGGTCGTAACGGATGGGCAGTCGCGGTTGACACCCGGGGCGAAGGTCGCGGTTCGTGCGGCACCGGGTACCAACCTAGGTACTGGCGTGCCCGGTGTGCGGGCGGCATCTGTGACGGCTGGACCTCACCGGGGTCATGGCCGTCGCACGCAATAAGAACGGAGTGCGGAGGCGAGGATGAACCCCACGGCACTGTTCATCCGCCGGCCGGTCATGACGACACTTCTCATGGCCGCGGTGCTGGTATTCGGGATCGTGGCGTATCAAAAGCTCCCGGTCAGCGATCTGCCGACGGTGGATTATCCTACCATCAATGTGAGCGCGAGCCTGCCGGGGGCGAGCCCGGAGACGATGGCGGCTACCGTCGCGACGCCGTTGGAAAAATCGTTCTCCGCGATCGCCGGCATCGATAACATTACATCGACGAGCAGTCTCGGGTCGACGCAGATCACGTTGCAGTTCTCTCTGGACCGGGACGTGGATGCGGCGGCCCAGGACGTCAACGCGGCGATCTCGCAGACGTTGGCGAACCTACCGTCCAACATCATCCCACCGTCGTACCGGAAGCAGAACCCGGCGGCTGCTCCGATCCTCTTCCTCGCCCTCACGTCGAACGTCTTACCGCTCTCCGTGCTGGACGAGTACGGGGAGACAACGATCGCCCAGCGGCTGTCGATGGTGAGTGGGGTCGCACAGGTCGCCGTGTACGGATCGCAGAAATACGCGGTTCGGGTACAACTCGACCCGGCCCAGTTGGCAACGCGGGGGTTGAGTATCAATCAGGTGGCACAGGCGGTTCGGGCGAACAACGTCACGCTGCCGACGGGCGTACTGTACGGGCGGGACAGGACGCTCACCGTGCAAGCGACGGGGCAGCTCAACAACGCCACACAGTTCCGGCGTCTGATTGTGGCCTACCGGAACGGCGCGCCGGTGCACCTAGGCGACGTTGGGGCGGTGTTCGACGACGTGCAGAACAACAAGGTTGCCAGCTGGTACAACAACGACCGATCTATCGTCCTGGCGGTGCAGCGGCAGCCGGGGACCAATACGGTCGCGGTGGCAACTGCCGTGAAAGCCGCGCTCGCGGAGATCGAACGGGAGCTGCCCTCCTCGGTGAAAGTGAACATCCGGTACGACCGGTCGGTCTCGATCAATGCAGCCGTACGGGACGTGAAGGTGTCGTTAGTCCTGGCGCTGGTGTTCGTCGTGCTCGTCATCTTTCTTTTTCTCCGCAACGTAGTCGCGACGGTGATCCCGAGTCTGACGCTCCCGATGGCGATCGTAGGAACGTTTTCGGTGATGGCACTGCTCGACTTCAGCATCGATAACCTGTCGCTGATGGCGCTGACGCTGGCGGTGGGGTTCGTGGTAGACGACGCTATCGTCATGCTGGAGAACATCGTCCGACACCTGGAGATGGGAAAGCCACCCATGCAGGCGGCGCTAGACGGAGCGTCCGAAGTGGGGTTTACGATCCTCTCCATGACGCTGTCGCTCGCGGCGGTGTTCATCCCGCTCGTCTTCATGGGGGGGATTGTCGGCAAATTGTTTTACGAATTCGCGGTGACGATCGGGGTCTCCATCCTGGTCTCCGGGTTCGTGTCGCTGACGCTCACGCCGATGCTGTGTAGCCGTTTCCTCAAGCCGCAACGGGAGATGCGGCACGGGCGCTGGTTCAACGCGACGGAGCGGGTGTTTCAGAAGACGCTCGCTGGGTATGAGCGGACACTGGAGTGGGCAATGCGCCACCGCCCTCTCACACTGGTATTCTCCGCGCTCATCCTAGTGCTGACCGCAGTGTTATTCGCTGTCGTCCCCAAAGGACTGTTTCCCAGTGATGACACGGGGCTGCTGATGGCAACCACCGAGGCGGCACAGGGGACTTCGTTCGCCCAGATGATGCACTTGCAGCGGCAGGCGGCTGCCGCACTTGCAAAGGATACGGGCGTGGCAGGCTTCATGTCGTCGGTCGGAGGGGGAGGGCCGTCTAGCGCGACGAACCAGGGGACGCTCTTCATTGCCTTGAAGCCGGCGGGACAACGGCCGCCGGCCGATGTAATGGCAGCGGAGCTGTCGCGTCGACTGTCGAGGACGCCGGGGCTCAACGTCTTTATCCAGAACCCTCCGAGCATCCGCATCGGCGGACGATCGTCCAAGAGTCTGTACCAGTTCACCCTCCAAGGGGGCGACGTCGAGACGTTGTACGCCAGTGTACAACAACTCCTCGCACGATTGCGCCAGCTCCCGCTGATCACCGACGTGACGACCGATTTGCTGAACGCCAACCCCAAGGTTGTGGTGCGGATCGACCGCACCCGCGCGGCGGCGTTCGGCGTGACGCCGGCGGCGATCGAGAACGCGCTGGCGAACGCGTACAACGAGCAGCAGGTCTCGACAATCTACACGCCGAGCAACGAGTACTGGGTCGTGTTGGAAATCATGCCCAAGGACCAACTCGATGCCTCGGCGCTTACCCACCTGTACGTCCAGGGGGCGAAAGGGGTGCTTGTGCCGCTAGCGGATGTAGCCCGATTCGAACGCGGGGTTGGTCCGCAAAGTGTTGCGCATTCGGGGCAACTCCCGTCGGTCACCATCTCGTTTAATCTCCCCCCGGGCGGGTCGCTGGGGACGGCGGTGGCCGAGGTGCAGCGGATTGCCCGGCAGACCCTCCCATCCAGTATCACGACGGGGTTCTCCGGGACGGCCCAGGCGTTCCAGTCGTCGCAGCAGGGGTTGGGGGTCTTGCTGCTCATCACGATCTTCGTCATCTACGTCATCCTCGGCATCCTGTACGAGAGCTTCATTCACCCGATCACTATTCTGACCGGGCTCCCGTTCGCCGCATTCGGGGCGCTGCTCGCACTGTTCATCACGCACGTGGAGTTGGACGTGTACGGCTATGTCGGGGTCATCATGCTGATCGGGATCGTGAAGAAGAACGCCATCATGATGATCGACTTCGCGATCGAGGCCGAGCGGTCGGGGCATACCACCCCGGCGCAGGCGATCGTGCAGGCCGCCAGCGTGCGTTTCCGCCCGATCATGATGACGACCGTTTCGGCGATCGCCGGGACTCTCCCGATCGCGATCGGCGTCGGGGCCAGTGCGACGTCGCGCCGCCCCCTGGGAATCGTCGTGGTCGGGGGGCTGGCCTTCTCCCAGATCGTGACGCTGTACGTCACGCCAGTGTTCTATACCTATCTGGACGACCTGCAGACGTGGTTCGGCACGTTGCCGGACCGGATGCCGTGGCGCCGCGCGGCTCGAGCGCGCCTCGTCCCGGTCCCCTTTGCTGATCCCCCGGTTCCGGTTCGTACACCCGGGAATAGCTGACCTATGAACTTCACCACCCTGTTCATCCGCCGCCCGGTCATGACGACGCTCGTCATGGTCGCCATTCTGTTTTTCGGAATCGTCGCGTACCGCCAACTCCCGGTGAGCGACCTCCCGAACGTCGATTTCCCGACGATTACGGTGAGTGCCACGCTCCCTGGCGCGAGCCCGGCGACCATGGCGGCGACCGTGGCCACGCCGCTCGAGAAGCAGTTCTCCACGATCGCCGGGATCGACAACATGACGTCGACGTCGAGTCTCGGACAGACGCAGATCGTCGTGCAGTTCTCGCTCGACCGGAACATCGATGCGGCGGCGCAGGACATCCAAGCGGCCATCACGCAGACGCTGCGGACGCTCCCGCAAGGGATCATCCCTCCCTCGTACCAGAAGACCAACCCGGCCGACGCGCCGATCCTCACGTTCGCGCTCACGTCCGACGTCGTGCCCCTCTCGACGTTGGACGAGTACGGGGAGACCACCATCGCGCAACGACTCTCCATGGTCGGAGGGGTGGCACAGGTGCTGGTGTACGGCGCCCAAAAATACGCCGTGCGCATCCAGCTCGACCCGTCACAGCTGGCATCGCGGGGGCTCGCCTTGGAGGACATTGCGACCGCGGTCGGCAACCAGAACGTGAACCTGCCGACCGGCGTACTCTGGGGGCCCAAGACCGCGCTCACGGTCCAGGCCACCGGCCAGCTCGAAAATGCGAACGCGTTCCGGGATCTCGTAGTGGCGTACCAGAACGGTGCCCCCGTACACCTGAGCGCGGTGGGGCGGGTCTCGGACGACGTGCAGAACAACAAGACGGCGAGCTGGTATGATGGCTCTCGCTCTATCGTGCTCGCGATCCAGCGTCAGCCGGGGACGAATACGGTGGCCGTCGCGAACCGGGTCAAGGCGGCGCTGGCCCGTGTACAGCGCGAGATCCCGCCGTCGGTCCACGTCGAGACGCTGTACGACCGATCGGTCACGATCCAGGAATCGGTCCACGACGTCACCTTCACACTGGAGTTGACGCTATTCCTGGTGGTGCTGGTCATCTTCCTCTTCCTTCGGAACCTTTCGGCGACGATCATTCCCAGCCTGGCACTCCCGATGTCGATCATTGGGACGTTCTCGGTGATGTATCTGCTGCACTATAGCTTGGACAACCTGTCGCTGATGGCGTTGACGCTGGCAGTGGGGTTCGTGGTAGACGACGCTATCGTCATGCTGGAGAACATCGTCCGGCACCTGGAGATGGGCAAGTCGAAGATGGACGCTGCAATCGACGGCGCATCGGAGGTAGGGTTCACGATCCTCTCCATGACGCTGTCGCTCGCGGCGGTGTTCATTCCGATCCTCTTCATGGGAGGGATCATCGGCAAGCTGTTTCACGAGTTTGCGGTGACGATCGGGGTCTCCATCCTGGTCTCCGGGTTCGTGTCGCTAACGCTCACGCCGATGCTCTCCAGCCGGTTCCTGCGCTCGGAGCATGGCAAGCGGCACGGCCGGCTGTACCAGCTGTCGGAGCGCTTCTACGAGCGGTGGCTGGCGGGGTACGAGCGGAGTCTGGCATGGGTGATGGATCATCGGCGCGGGACGCTGGCTTTCTCGGCGGTCGTGCTGCTCGCCACGGGGTGGCTCTTCTGGGCCATCCCGAAAGGGCTGTTCCCGAGTGACGATACTGGGCAGTTGCTTGCGACCACCGAAGCCGCGGAGGGGGTCTCGTTCGACGCGCTCGTGCAACACCAGCAGGAAGTCGCCGCCGTCATCGCGCGCGATCCGGACGTCCGGTCCGTGACCTCCTCGGTCGGGACCACCCCCGCCGCAAATCAGGGGCAGCTGACGATCGATCTCACGCCGATCGGCCAGCGCCGTCGTAGCGCGGACCAGATCGCACGGGATCTGTCCCGTACGGTGCTCAGCGTCCCGGGGATCTCGGTATTCATCCAGAACCCGCCCGCCATCTCCATCGGGGGGCTCGCCTCGAAGAGTTTATACCAATACACATTGCAGAGCGGCGACATCACGACGCTCAACAGTGCAGCTCGTGCACTCGAGGCGCGACTCCGACAGCTCCAGATCCTGACCGACGTCACGAGCGACTTGCTCATTACCAACCCGCAGGTGACGGTCGCCATCGACCGCGAGCACGCCGGCCAGCTCGGAGTATCGGCGACCGAGATCGAGAATACACTGTACGACGCGTTCGGCCAACGCCAGGTGTCGACCATTTATACGTCAACGAACGAATACTGGGTGGTGATGGAACTTCTGCCGCAGTACCAGCGGGACGTCCCGTCGCTCGGCTCGCTCTGGGTACGGTCGACTAGAGGGCCGATCGTCCCGCTGAGCGCTGTGGCGACGTTCCAGAGTGGGGTCGGCCCTGTGACGGTGAACCATGCCGGGCAGCTGCCGTCGGTGACGATCTCATTCAACCTGGCACCGGGGGTGTCGCTCGGGACGGCGCTGTCGTCGGTACAGGCAGCGGCGAAGCAGGTACTCCCGGCGTCCGTCGCGGCGAACTTCTCCGGGACGGCTCAGGCATTCATGGACACGCAGGGGGGACTAGCGTTGCTGCTTCTCCTCGCGGTGTTCGTGATCTACGTGATTCTCGGGGTACTATACGAGAGCTTCGTCCACCCCCTGACGATCCTCTCCGGGCTCCCGTTCGCCGCGTTCGGAGCATTGGTGACGCTGCTCCTGTGTGGCTTGGATCTCGATGTCTACGGGTTTGTCGGGATTATCATGCTGATCGGGATCGTGAAGAAGAACGCCATCATGATGATCGACTTCGCGTTGGAGACGGAGCGGGGCGGCCACAAGACCCCGGAACAGGCGATCCTCGAAGCGGCGAGTGTACGGTTTCGGCCGATCATGATGACGACGATGGCCGCATTGATGGGGGCGATCCCGATCGCGGTCGGGTGGGGAGCGGGGGCCGCAACACGACGGCCGCTCGGGGTGGCCGTGGTCGGTGGGTTAGCGTTCTCGCAGTTGGTGACGCTGTACGTGACGCCGGTGTTCTATACCTATCTGGATGAATGGCAGCAGTGGGTCGTGGCACGACGTCGACGGGGTAGGACAGCGTCGACGAAGGTCCCAGCGGCTGTGCCTGCCGAGGCATAGTGCCGGCATAAATCTGGCTTCCGAGATCACCAGGGGATAAGCGAGGGGGGCACGCCCACCCCGATCACCTTAAACAGTTGAGCCGACTTCCCCGACGAGCGTGTACAGCAAAATAAGCGGCCACTGGGTCGTGGCCGCTCATTCCAGCACCCTGCTAGTTCTGTCTATATCCGTTTACGGCGGCGGAGCATAGGGATCAGCCCTACGACCCCTGTACCGAGCAGCGCCAATGAGGAGGGCTCAGGGACTGTCCCAACGCTACCAGCAAATGCATCCGCTCCCACTGTGAAGCCATGCCAGTACTCGGGGGTCGGTGCCGTCCAGCTGATCGACGAAATCGGGCCATTGAATTCGATCGTCCCGTCCCCTTCGGTCCCCGACAGGACGCTCCCGGATGGCTGCGTCAGGCAGGTGTTGCAGCCGCCGTAGGTGCTGGACGGTCCTTGGCTCAGCAGCGTGAACGGCGTGTTGAAGTGGTACGTCGTTGGACGTCCTCCTTGGCCTAGGCTCATGATCGCCATGAACACGTTCTGGAGGGAGGACGAGAATGTGAGCGTGTTCGTGATATCATTCCCTCCTTCCAAGGTGATGATCCCGGTGTTGGTCGGCGCGTCGGTCACAGTAGCGCTGGTGAAGGTGCTGGCCGGGCGCCAGTAGTTGTAGCTGGCGCTGCTCGTCTGGCTGGGTGCCCGGACCTCTCCCGAATACTGTACGTTGACCGTCTGCCCCCCGATGGTGATCGTGCCGCTCGCGGACCCCGGCGTTCCTTGAGTCACTGAGGTCCAGTCGGTCCAGGTGACGGTTTGCGCCCCAGCTATTGGTCCGATGACCCCGGCCACTACGCCGGCAGACAGCATGACCAAATGACGCAGGGCACTGCGTGTGTGCTGCATGCTCCCCCCTGATGATGTGATGTAGGTTCCAACTCTTGCGGAGTGTAGGCCGAGAGCGAGAAGCATTCCATCGACAGGGAAAGATGGCGAGTAGCCCAGACATGTTGGATGGTTGCACGTGCAGGGCTACTGTTAGATCAGATCACCGCTGGCCGTGTATTCCGGGAGTGTTGTGCTGCGGCGACGCTGGCTCACTCCCAGAGGCGCCAGCCCGCAGCCCGGTGACAGTGAGATACGTGACTGTATCCCACGAATTATGGATCCCGACACAGAGCAGAAGCAACGCAGCCGCGGCGACTACGAAGAGCATCCACACCATGCCGGGACCGAGGAGCGCGGCAGCCAGCAGGACGGCGGTATATGCGGCGCACGGCATCAGGAGGTGCCATATCCAGTCCTCAGCCACTGGGGCGTAGCTCCGCTGCCGGCGCGCCCGCCGCAGCACCACGGCGGAGTACCCGAGCGCGCCAGCGCTGAGGACACCCAGGGTCGCGCGTAAGCTCCCGTATCCGGGCCACGGCACGCGCAGCACTGCGGAGAGGAGCAGCGTGAGCGAGAAGTGCACCACGGTCGGCGACCCGAACGCCGCGATGCCCTCTTCCGGGTCATCGCCGCCCGAGCCGGAGGAGAGCAGGGTCTGGACGATGAACTGCAGTCCTGTCAGAGTGGCGGCCGCCGTGCCGGTGAGTAGGTAAAAATCGCCCCAACCGGCGAGCGTGGCGTGGAGCGTATCGTCCATCGGATGTCCTAGTGCGGCAGATCGTGCGCGGGCGTTGCGGTGCCAGCGTGAGGCCTGTCGTCGGCTACAACACGGTAGCTGGCATTCGGTCGGGCCAGGTACTGCTCATCACTCACCTTCTCCAGCCAGTCGACGGTTTTGCCGTCGAGCTGCTCCTGAATGGCGATATGCGTCATGGCCGTGGTCGCTGTGGCACCATGCCAATGCTTCTCGCCTGGCGAGAACCAGATCACGTCCCCCGGCCGGATTTCCTCGATCGGACCGTTCCAGCGCTGAACGAACCCGCAGCCGGCCGTCACGATCAAGGTTTGACCTAGTGTCGTGTCCCACGATTAACCAGCATTATTCTTGCGGTTGGGTCGGACGTATCTTTCTCCCGAGAGACCATGCGCACGGGGCGTCCGAAACACTTCGAGATTACGCTCTCTGAGACCGAGCGGACCCAATTGACCACGCTGGCGACCTCGCGGTCGTTGCCCTATGCCTTGGTGCGGCGGGCACGCATGATTCTGCAGTCCGCCGATGGCGTGCTGAACACGGTCATCGCTGCGGAGGCGGGCGTCACCCCGCACGTGGTGGGGCATTGGCGCCGCCGCTGGCACGCGCACGGACTGGCGGGGCTGTATGATGCCCCACGGTCCGGGCCACCGCGCACGTACGATGACGACCGCGTGGCGACGCTCTTGCGCACGGTATTGCAATCGACGCCGACGGACGGCAGCACCCATTGGAGTGTGCGCACGGTCGCTGCCGAAACGGGCATCAGCAAGAGCACGGTGCAACGCTACTTCCAGTTGTTCGGCGTGCAGCCGCATCGCACGACGGGCTTTACCCTCTCGACGGATCCCTTCTTCGTCGAGAAGGTCCGCGACATCGTCGGCCTCTATCTCAATCCACCGGACACGGCACTGGTGCTCTGTGTCGATGAGAAGAGTCAGATCCAAGCGCTGGAACGCACACAACCGATGCTGCCCTTGGGCTTGGGCTATGTGGAAGGCGTCACCCACGGCTACGTGCGGCATGGCACCACGACCTTGTTCGCCGCGTTGGATGTCGCGACGGGGCAGGTACTGACGCAATGCAAGTCCCGGCATCGGCATCAAGAGTTTCTCGCGTTCCTCCAGCACATTGACGCGAATGTGCCGCCGCCACTCGATGTGCATCTCATCCTCGACAACTACGGCACGCATAAGCATGCGAAGGTCCGCGCGTGGCTCGCCAGACGCCCGCGCTATCACGTGCATTTCACCCCGACCTATGCCTCGTGGCTCAACCAAGTCGAGCGCTGGTTCGGCGTGATTACCCAGCGCGCCATTCGCCGTGGTTCCTTTCAGAAAGTGCGGGAGTTGATCGCTCGGATCGAGACCTTCGTTGACCACTACAACGTCACCGCCACGCCCTTCACCTGGACCGCGACGGCGGAGTCCATCCTGACGAAGCTCGAACGACTTGCCACAGTTATTCATGGGACACCACACTAGAGGGTGGGTGTGCCATGCTGTTCGGGCACCGGGCTCGAACGTGACACTGGCGCCGACGGTGCGTGCCGGTTTCTTCAATGTCCTTGCCTATACTCTCGACTGCTACGTTATGGCAAGCGGCGGCAGAGGCCAGAACGGCAGCCGCGTACGTGGGCCATAAAGATTTCGTTAAGATCGCATCCGGGGTGTTCCTCCGCCGTAACATTACAAAAAGCCGAGCGTCTAAGCCGTGCAGCGTGATACGACTCACCTCATACCATGTATTCCAGAGCCATATAATATGAACAAACAATCATCTTGGGTGGTTTTTGGCGCGGCGCTCCTGAGCAGTCTCATGGCTTGCAGTGACGCCACGGCTCCATCGGCAAACTCGACTACTACTGTCAATGCCGACATTGCCCAGAGTGCCGGGGCTGACATTGCCTCAGATTACAGCTTCTATAGTGGAGCGAGCGGCTCATCCACAACTAACGGAAACGTCAGTTTCTCGCTTGAGGCACCTACCAGCTCGCTACACCCGTCTGCGTCGCTCTCCATTCCGACCCACCCTGCAGCCGATTGGATCAGCTCGGCATGCCAGTTCACTGCGACCGGTCCGTTCAGCCAGTTCTTTGTGTGCCCGGGTATCACGAAGACGGTCGTCGGGGCCGGCGGGAGTGATACGGCCTACCATCACTACGCGATCGTGTACCAGCTTTTCGACTCCCTCGGAGCGATCCAATCTGCCTATAACACGGTAAGCACCGACTCGATTACGTTCAACGTCGCCGATACCACGCAACGGATTCGGCACTTCAACGGCGATACGTTCGCAGACACGATACGGCGCCAACACGTGGCGACCGTCAGCAACCTGAAAGGGGCGCCCGATACGCTGCACATCTGGAACGCTACGGGGAATGGGACGGTTATGTCAGTCCGCAGCGGCCAGATCACCAAGATCTATCAGCTGACCTCGATGGACACGACGGTTGGTCTCAAGATCAAACAACCCCGGGACGTCAACCCCTATCCGGTCTCGGGGATGATCATCCGGAACTACACGGTGATCCGCACCCGGCTCGCGTCCGACACGACTCACTTCCAGACCACCCGTCGTGTGGTAGTGACGTTCAATGGAACCGCGAACGTGCCCATGATGATCGGGAGCGACGCGTATCTGCTGAACCTCGATACCCACGTCGTCACCAAGCAATAACCCACACGTTGACGAAGCCGGCGGCCGTGTCAAATGCCGCCGGCTTTGTTACGGTACACCGCTACACCCGGAACAACGCATTCTGGCAGCGGCGCGTGCGCTACGACTATCGCGCCACGAGACTCGGCGCGCGCCGTTCTTCCTGGACCTTCGCCAACGCCGGCGCGATATCCTCGAACGCGGCAAGGTGGGCGTCGATATCCGCCTCCGTGTGCTGAACGGAGATGGTCCACTGCTCCTCCGTGCCATACGGCAGTGCCAAGACCCCTCTGTTCACCATCCCGAACCAGTACTGCCGCCAGAGATCTTCGTCGACGACCATCCAGTCCCGGTAGTTGCGAATTTCCCTCGGATACAGCATCAACGCCCCGTTCGCACCGCCCACTGCGACATAAGCCTCGAGCCCGACCTGCGCGATCGTCTTGCGGTATCCGGCTGCCAGCCTCTCGCTGAGCCTGTCGACGTGGGCGTAATTCTCCCGTGTCAGCACGTCCCGGAAGGTCGCCAGTCCGGCGGCCATCGCCAGGGGATTACTGTTGTACGTCCCCCCATGGAAGACCTTGCGCTGCGCAATCAGATCCATCGCCGAGCGGCTCGCCCCGAACGCGGCGAGCGGCAAGCCACCCCCGATCGACTTACCGATACAGATCATGTCCGGTTTTACACCGAAGTACTCCGACGCGCCGCCCCAGGCCAGCTTTGCCCCCGTCTTGATCTCGTCGTAAATTAGGAACGCGCCGTACTTGTCGCAGATTGCCCGCAGCCCTTCGAGGAAGCCCGGTTGTGGGATACACAGCCCGACATTCATCATGATGGGCTCGAGAATGATCGCGGCGATGTCACCTGGGTGTTCCACGAAACGACGCTCCACGCTGTCGAGGTCGTTGAACGTCGCCACCACGGTGTTCGCGAGACTCCCCTGCGGTACGCCCATGCCGCCAGGGACGGGGGTCGGCGCGTGAACGTCGCCGAAGGCCGATGCCTTAGGCTTCATGCTGACCAGGACCGACTCGTGCAGCCCGTGGTACCCCCCCTCGAACTTCACGATCTTCTCGCGGCCGGTCGCCGCCCGGGCAAGACGGATCGCGTGCATCGTTGCCTCCGTCCCGCTGTTGCTGAACCGCAGCATCTCGAGCGGGAAGCGCGCGCTGATCTCCTCCGCCAACTCCCACTCCAGGTCATGCGGCATCCCGAACATCGTCCCGGTCTGTAGCCGGTTCTGGACGGCCCTCATCACTGCGGGATGACAGTGTCCCGCCATGAGCGCCCCGACACAGAGATTGAAGTCGATGTAGTCGTTCCCGTCCAGATCGCGGAAATGAGAGCCAGTGGCCTCCCGGACGAAGATCGGGTAGGGGTCGTACGCGCGATAGTTGCTGGACACGCCCAGCGGCAACCGCTTCAGGTTGAGCTGGTGCGACGCCGCGGACTGGGGCGTCCGGCGCCGGTACGTGTCCAATTCTTTTTGTAATTCAGGATGCATGGGTAACTCCGGAGGTGATCGTTATGGCGTGACGCATTTGGGGTTGCTGATAAGAAGCTTTGCCTCCACCGATGCCATCGTGGACGAGATGACGGCGTGTCGCCACGGGCCCGCGTCCGCGTCGCCTCGACGAATACGCTGGGCAAGCTCGCGTCGCAGTGCACGCGCTACCTCCTCGGTGTCGTCTCGCTCCACACTGTGAAGCCCGTCACGAGGTACCTCGCCGGCCCGTGACGATGGGTTGAGTAGGGCTTGGAGTCGCCCGACCTCGTCCGCCACTAGCGCGGAGCCGGCGCCGAGCTCACGCTGGACAATCGCGAGTGCGTTTGCCGCGACCAGTGTTCGGAATTTCAGACGGGAATCACTTTGGGCGGGTAGCACTTCCTCGGATAGGAATTGTTGTACCGCCGCGATGAGCTCCAGTGCCGTCGGCCGATCCTGCATCGGTTTATGCTCCCTCTTCCGACAAGAGATGTAGGATCTCCCGTTCCGTCTCTGCCGCCGTACGGCCGAGTACGGCGAGTTCGACATTCCTGGCGTTGCCACGGAGGTGTCGGCCGGCCTGGGAGAGCGCCACGATGCCCCACTTCACATTGCCAAAGATCTCCCAATATCGCAACCGCTCGGCCGTGACATCATGTCCCCCCGCGGCCAGATGGAGCTCCAGGAGTCGCTCGCGCGTCGTGACGCCACCCGCCGCGAGCCGGTCGGCGCCGAAGCGCCATGCCCGGACACAGAACCAGCCGAGGTCCTCGTCGGGGTCTCCCAGGTGTGCCAGTTCCCAATCGAGGACCGCGCGCAACCCGTCGGGACCGACCACGAAATTCCCCATGCGAAAATCCCCGTGTACGAGCGCGCTCCGTGTGAGCGGCGGTGCGTGCGTCCGGAGCCAGCGCAACCCCAGTTCCAGAGCTGGGTGCCCCTCGTCACAGACGTCCAGGTCGTGCTCCAACGCCTCGACTAAATCGAGGGCTGTCTGTGGCGTGCCCAGACACGGCAGGCACGATGGGTTGACGGCGTGCAGGTCCACGAGTGCGCGCATCACCTGGGCCGGCAAAGAGGCGCGCGTCTGTGCGTATTCCTGGTGCTGCACCAGCCTGCGCCCAATAGTTTCTCCTTCCACGTGCTCCATAAAGAAGGCGTCGCGGCCCTCGAACTGCAGCGGGCAGAACAACACCTTGGGCACAGGAACACCGGCGTCGTACACCGCCTGCATCAGCGCGTATTCTTCGAATCGCGTCCGCGCCAGAGTACTGAGTGTCCCTTCTGCGTCGCGCCGGAGCACGATGTTTCGCTCCTCCGGCTCCCCGCCGGCGACGCGCAGGAGCCAGATCTCCTGAGATGCACCGCCCCCGAGCCTCCGTACCGACCGAAGCGCGAGACCGTGTGTGTGGAGGAAGGCCTCGAGCTCGTCGTGGAGGCTCATGTGGCCTTGTCGCCGCTCGCCCGGAAGCGCCGGAAAAGTCTGGCGGCGATTGCCATGCGGTGGACTTCTGAGGGGCCGTCGTAAATTCGGAACGGGCGGGATTCGCGCAGGAACGTCGCTAGCGGGATGTGGTTGGACACACCCAGCGAGCCGCATACCTGCAGCGCGCGGTCCACCGTCCGGAAGACCGCCTCCGCGACGAACGTCTTGGCCATCGACGACTCGTGCCGGGCGTTTTGCCCGTGGTCGAGCAGCCACGCGGTGTGCCAGATCATAAGCCGGGCGGCGTGCAGCTCGATCTCCGCGTCAGCCAATTGAAACGCAACGCCCTGCTGCTCGCTCAACTGCCGTCCGAACGACGACCGCTCCGCTGCGTAGCCAATGGCTATCTCGAGGGCGCGCGTCGCGACGCCCAGCCAGCGCATGCAGTGCGTCAGCCGTGCGGGGGCGAGGCGGAGCTGTGCGTAACGGAACCCTTCGTCGACCTCGCCCAGAACGGCGTCGTCGCCCACCTCACAGGAGTCGAACACGACCGCACAGTGACCACCCGGCGTGGCGTGATCCAGGGTGTCGATGGTGTGCTTCACTCGCATCCCGGGGTTGGTGGCATCCACCAGAAACATCGTGGCTCCCCGCCATCCCGTGGGGTCGTCCGACGTACGTGCCATGCAGATCGCGAAGGCTGCGCCGTCGGCGCCGCTAATGAACCACTTCTCGCCCTGAATGACCCATCCATGTGCCGTCCGGCTCGCCCGGGTCCGCAGCATCGACGGGTCGCTCCCCGCGCCCGGGGGCGGTTCGGTCATGGCAAAACACGACCGGATCGTCCCTTCTGCCAACGGCCGCAAATACCGCTCCTGCTGTCCGGCGGTGGCGACCTCGTGCAAGAGGTGCATGTTGCCCTCGTCCGGTGCCGCGCCGTTGATGGCCAGCGGCCCTAACAGGCTTCTCCCAGCGGCCTCGAAGAGTACGGCGACCGAGCGCCAATCCATTTCCAGGCCGCCGTACTGCCGTGGGAGGTGCGGCCCGTACACGCCAGCGGCGCGGGCCTTCGCCCGCAGCTCCGCCACGAGCTGCGGGTCCGGAGGCCCCATACCAACGGCGGCTTCGAGCGGAACGAGCTCACGGTCGACAAACGCACGTGTGCGATCGCGAAGCTCGACGACCTCCTGCGGGACCTCGAACTCGATCACGGGCAGTTACCGCCTGTTGTCACACTCAGTGCGGCAGCCTCGCCGGCTCCAAGAGCCGGACGCTCTTGAGCGAGTTGATGCGTTCTTCAGCGAACCGGTCCGCCGCGGCGTACAATGGGATACGGTTGCGCTCGGCCAGTTGGAACACCTCCTCGGTGCGCTCGTAGATCTTGCGCACGTTGGCCCACGCCCGTTCCTCCTGAAAGCCTCCCTTGCGCAACCGGTCGGTGTCGAAGATCGTCCCGCCCGAGTTCGCCACGTAATCGACGGCGTAGACGATTCCGCACCGCTCCAGCTCATCACCGTGACGCTCCTCGGCGAGGATGTTGTTGGCCGCCCCGGCCACGACTTTGGCCTTGAGCTGCGGAATGGTCTCGTCGTTGATAACCGCGCCCAGCGCGTAAGGCGCGAAGATGTCCACGTCCTGCCCGTAAATGTCTTCCGGGGCGACTGCCGTGACGCCGTGCTTGGCGATGGCCGTGTCCACCTTCTGCTGGTCGATGTCGGTGACGATCACCGTCGCACCCTCCTCGACGAGCATCCGTAATGCGTTGTGACCGACCGCCCCCAATCCCTGAAGGGCCACCGTGCGTCCCCGCAGGCTGTCAGTCCCCCAGACCCGTTTGGCGCACGCCTTCATCGCCATTACCGAGCCCAACGCCGTGGCCGGGGCGATGTCGCCGGCCCCCCCACAATGGGTGGGCAGCGTCACGACGTGGTTCGTCTCCGTGAACAGCGTCTCCATGTCGGCCAGTGTCGTGCCGACGTCCTCACCGGTGATGTACTCGCCGCTCAGCTGGTCGACGAACCTGGCGAACGCGCGCAGGAGCGCCTCACTTTTGTCCTTCTTCGGATCACCGATGATGACCGCCTTTCCACCGCCCAGATTCACCCCGGCTGCGGCGTACTTGTACGTCATCCCGCGGGAGAGGCGCAGTGCGTCGAAAATGGCCTCCTCGTCCGTGGCGTACGGCCACATCCGGAGACCGCCGGTTGCCGGCCCGAGGTGCGTCGAGTGAATGGCGATGACGGCGCGCAGACCAGTGTTGGAGTCGTTGCACATAACGACCTTTTTGTAGTCGTACCGTCGCATGTAGTCGAGAATTCGTGCGGACATCCGTGGGCTCCGAAATTGAAGAGTGTTGAAGTGGTAACCTACCGGCGGCTATTGGGCCGTGTAGCCGCCGTCGACGTAGAGGACCGCGCCAGTGACGTACGAGGACGCGCCGGAGGCGAGGAAGAGGACCGGACCGACCAACTCTTCGGGGTGCCCGCGTCGCGCCATCGGTGTGAACGTCACGACCTGCGTCTGCTTTTCGGACCGGGCATGCTCGCCGACGGCGCCACGCATGACGTTGTCGAAATACCCCGGCGCGATGGCGTTCACGCGCACCCCACGTTGGGCCCACTCGAGCGCCATGACTCGTGTGAGCTGATTGACGCCGCCCTTCGCCGCCGAATAAGACGTGAGCCCCCGTACGGCAATCGTCGAGCAGATCGAAGAGATGTTGATGATGGACCCTCCGCTCTGCTGCGCAAACATCTGCCGTGCGGCGATCTGGGAGCAGAGGAAGTACCCCTTTAGGTTGATGTCGATAACTTGGTCCCAGGCATCGTCCGTGACCTCCTCTGCCGGTACGATGATGTCGATGGCGGCGTTGTTGACCATCACGTCGAGGCGACCGAACTTCTCGATGGTCTCATCGACGAGCCGCTGGCAACTGTCGCGGCTGCTGATGTCGACCGTCGCCGAGGCGGCCTTCCCGCCGTTCTTGTTGATGTCGGCCGCCACGCGCTCGACTTCCCCTTGGGTCCTCGAACACACCATCACGGACGCGCCCGCGACTGCAAGCCCGTGCGCCATCGTCTCCCCAAGGCCCCGCCCCGAGCCAGTGACAATGGCAACCTTGCCGGACAAATCGAACAGCGCCGGTACCGAGCTACGGTCAGACATGCGTACCCCCTTCGATGGAATCAGTGAAACAGAGCGACGGATCGCACAGCGCCTCGCCGAGCGTGTCCAGGAATTCCGCGAGGTGAACCCCGTCGTTGACGCGGTGGTCCGTCGCCACGGAAATCGGAAGTATGGGGCGGACAACCGCGTGCCCGTCGACGGCAAGCACCCCCTGGTGCATCTTCCCGAATCCCACGATAGCGACTTCGGGCGCGCGGATAATTGGCGTTCCCAGCCACGTTCCGTAGCTGCCGAAGTTTGTCACCGTGAACGTCCCGTCGGCTAGGTCGTCGGGCGGCAGCGCGTGTTTCCGGGCCCGGTCGATCAACACGCCGAGTTCGTGGGCGATGTCCAGCACCGACTTGCACTCGACGTTCCGGAGTACCGGAACGACCAACCCGGCCTCGCCCGCCGTGGCGATTCCAACATGACACTGCCGGCGGTAGACGACTTCTTCGCGGTCGAGGTCGAGCCTGGCGTTGAAGCTCGGGTGCTTTTGCAGGGCCAGAGATGCGGCCTTGATGAAGAACGGGAGGAACGTCAGCCGCACCCCACCACGCTCGGCGGCATCGCGACAGGCGTCGCGGTTTTGTTTGAGCTGCGTCGCGTCGATTTGCCGGAACTCGACGATGTGCGGGATTTCGCGCCACGCCGCCGCCGTCGCACGCGCCGTGGCGAGCCGGATGCGGTTGAGCTTGACGCGCTCCTCATCGTCCCGCTCGCTCGTTCGGGGTGCCCCGCTGCCCGCCGCTCGCCGCACGTCCTCGTCGAGAACACGGCCCCCCGGGCCGGTCCCCGTTACCTGGAAGAGGTCCACGCCGAGTTGTTGCGCGAGACGCCGCGTGTTCGGCGCGGCGGCGACCGATGCAGTTCCCGCTCCAGGGCGCGACGGAGGCGCTATGGAAGCCAGTGGAGTTGTCGGTGTCGCTTCCCGGGATGCGCCTGGGGCCCTTGGCTTGAGTGCTTCGGCCGCGGTTCGTGTCGTTTCGATCCGGGCGAGGAGGTCTCCCACTTTCACTCGGGTGCCGACCGGCGTCACCTGTTCGCGGCAAATCCCCGATGCGGGCGCGGGCAACTCGACCGTCGCCTTGTCCGTAGAGATCAAGACGATGGTCTGGTCCTCCGTGACGGCCTGACCGGGGGTCACGACCCACTCGACGATCTCCGCTTCGAGGAGCCCTTCTCCGACGTCGTGTAAGATCACATCGACCAACGCAGTCTCTGTCATTGGTCGTGCACCAGGCGGAGTGCTACGGCAGCCACGCGGTCGGCGTTGGGGATGTAGAGTTGCTCGATGGCCGCCAACGGGTACGGCGCGTCCGGGCCGGTCACGCGCTCGATCGGGGCGCGTAGCGAATAGAACGCCTCCCGTGCCAGAGTAGCTGCGACCTCCGCGCCGAACCCCGCTGTTAGGGGGGCCTCATGCACGATGACGCACCGTCCCGTTTGTTCCACCGCCGAGACAATCCCCTCCACGTCGAGGGGGAGCAGCGAGCGCACGTCCACGACCATCGCCTCCACCCCTTGGGCCGCAAGGACTTCCGCCGCCCGGAGCGCGACGCCGACGGCCGAACTCCAGGCGATCAGTGTGACGTCGGTCCCTTGGCGGACCACGTCGACCTTGCTGAAGTCGATCGTATAGGAAGACTCTGGAACGTCCCCTTTGATCGAGCGGTACCCGTGCAGCGGCTCACAGAATAACACCGGGTCTGGGTCGCGGATGGCCGCGATCAGCATCCCCTTCGCTTCGTAAGGACTCGAGGGGGCGACGACCTTCAATCCCTGCGCTTGCGCGAACTGACATTCGACCGCGTCCGAGTGCAGCTCGGGAGTTCTGACGCCTCCCCCGAACGGTGCCCGGATGACCATGCTCGCCGCGAACCGGCCTCTCGAGCGGTGTCGCAGGCGGGCCACCTGCGGGACGATCTGGTGAAACGCCTGGTGGGCGAACCCCAGGAACTGAATCTCCGCCACTGGCCTGAGCCCTGACACCGCCAACCCCAGCGCGGACCCGATAATCACCCCTTCCGCCAACGGCATATCGATGACCCGCTGGTCGCCAAACCGGGCGTGCAGGCCGTCTGTTGCCCGGAAAATACCACCGAACTTCCCGACATCTTGTCCCAGGAGGATCACACGCTCGTCCGCGGCCATCTCCGTACCCAAGGCGTCACGGATGGCTTCGAGAATATTCATTACGGGCATCTGCTTTACTTGGCCGCTGGCAGCTCGTACTCGCGCAGCTGCCGAACCTGTCGTGGCGTCAGCTCGGCGTAGGTGTGGAGGAAGAGATCTTCCGCCGTCGGGGCCGGCACCGCGCGCGCAGCGGTAAAGGCTGCATCTACGATTTTGGACACTTCATCCCGCACCTGGGCCTCAACGCCATCGTTCCACAGCCCGCGGCTGACCAGGTACCGCTGCACCCGGACGATCGGGTCATACTCCTGCCAACTGTCGAGCAGCTCTTGCGTGATATAGCGCGTCGGGTCATCGGCGGTATTGTGCGCGCCAAGGCGGAACGTCAGCGATTCGATCAGCGTCGGCCCTGCACCCGCTCGTGCACGCTCGACGGCTTGTTTGGTCGCTCCGTACACGGCGAGCAGGTCATTCCCGTCGACGAGGACGCCGTCGAAGCCGTACCCTGGCGCGCGCTCGGCGAACGTCCGTGCTGCGGTCTGCCGGGACCGTGGGGTCGAGATAGCCCAGCCGTTGTTCTGGAGAAAGAAGATCACCGGTGCCTTCATAACGCCGGCTAGATTGCATGCCTCGTGGAAATCTCCTTCGGACGACGCTCCGTCTCCGCAATAGACCAGTACGACTGCGTCGAACCCCTGCATCCGGAGCCCCCACGCCAGTCCGACCGCCTGTGGGAGTTGTGCCGCCAACGAGATTTGAATGGGGAGGAGACGCACTCCCTCGGGGATATACCCTCCGGCGGGGTGGCCGCTGAAATACAGAATGAATTGCTCCAGCGGGAGGCCGTGCCGGACGAGCGCGGGCAACTCCCTGTACTGGGGGATGATCCAGTCGCGGGCCGGGTCGAGGGCGAAGGCGGATCCGACAACCGACGCCTCCTGCCCTCGGACTGCGGAGAATGTTCCAAAGCGACCCTGGCGCTGAAGGCTCGTCCCTTTGTCGTCGAAAGTCCGGGACAGCATCATGAGCCGCAGAGCTTGAAACGCTTGTTCATCGTCCATGGGCGGGGCGCTCCCCGGGGACAATGTGCCGTCGGCTTCTAGAAGCCGGATCGGCGAGACGGGGGCTTCACAGTATGGAAACTGTGGGGTCACCAGAGCACTCATTGCAAAAAATGTATGCTGGAGTACGGCTCTCGTATTGGTGAATATTGATTATCCTTAAAGCTCCGGCTTCCATACCAGGACCGTCCCTTGGGTCCGCCGGCCCAAGTGAACCGGGGGTCGTACCCGTCCAGCATTCTCATGGCTCGACACGACGTTCGGAACAAAACCCGCTACTGGTGCACCCCCCGCGTCTCGGGGGTCAGCCTTCTCCGGGCGGAGTTCATGACCTATCAGTACGTGCCGCACATCCACGACACGTACGTGCTTGCCGCGACTGAAACCGGTAGCGCATCGATTACCAGCCGCGGTCAAACGGTAGATGCCTCCACGTCGACCGTCTTCCTCGCGAACCCCCTGGAGCCACAGGCCGCCTCAATGGGGCCCGGCGGTCCGTGGCGGTACCGGGCGCTGTATCTCTCGGAGAACGCCGCTATGAGCATCGCGCGTACGCTCGGCCTGGATCACCTCCCATATTTTGTCACGTCGCTGTGCACCGACGCGGGGCTCGCGGGCGCGATCATCGCCCTCCACCGGGCTCTCGAAGAGGACATCGGGAACGTAGGAGATGAGGATGTGCACGCGGCTGCAGATGCCAACACGCGGCTGGCCGAGATCCTGGGGGGCTTGATCGAGCATTACGGCACCGTGGGGTGCCCGGCAGTGCCCGCGCGCAACGACGTGGTTAGGCGCGTCGTGGACCTGATGCACGACCGCTACCCGGAGCGGCTCCGTCTCGAGGACTTGAGTGACCCGGTCGGGGTAAGCCCTTTTCAGCTGATCGCCCTGTTCAAGCGCACCATTGGGATGACGCCTTATACGTATCTCACCCAGGTGCGACTTCGCGAGGCGCGACGGTCTCTCTTGTTGGGGCACACGATCGCACACGTTGCCTCTGCAACGGGGTTCTATGACCAGAGCGCATTGACCAGACATTTCAAACGGTCGTACGGTATCACGCCGCTCCAATTCGCGGCTGCGGTACGAACACGCCGCACGGCCTCCGTGAGCTGATCTCTCGTGTAGCCGGTCCTCACCCCCGGACGCGCTAATGCTGGCATAAGAGTCGCACGGGACTCGGAGGCGTATCCTACTCTCAAGCCTGGAGGACAAAGCCGATGCCACGCCAACGTGTTACTCCTATGCCGCAAACGAGTCGTCAGGTGAACGGCCTGCGAGGTGTGCCCCCGATGCACGCCACGAGGAACAGCATTCCCCTACAGACTAGGGTTGCTGTTACGGAGCTGCTTCAGGCACGGCTGGTTGATGCGCTGGATCTCCACTCGCAAGCCAAGCAGGCGCACTGGAATGTGAAAGGTGCCACCTTCATCGCTTTACACGAATTATTCGATCAGGTGGCTAGCCAATCTGATGAATGGATCGACCTCCTGGCCGAGCGCATCGTACAGCTGGGTGGTACAGCCCAAGGAACCGTGCGGGTAGCGGCAGCGCACTCTACGCTTGCGGAGTATCCGCTTGCGATCACAGCAGGGGAGGATCATGTCATCGCGCTGTCCGCGGCGTTGGCGGCGTTTGGCGCAGCGGTGCGGGCGGCCATTCCTCAGAGCACTGCCGAAGACGATCTAGACACTGCCGATCTCTTCACAGAAATCTCCCGCGCGGTCGACAAACTGCTCTGGTTTGTGGAATCCCACGTGGTCTGACGCTGCCGATGCGCGGTCAGACCGTCGCTGGTGAGTGACATAATCGATGCAGCACGAGCCATGCTCGCATGGGCGGGCGATCGGACGGCCAATAGCCGTGTGAACGCCGTCCGCTTCGCGGTGAGCGATAGAGGATCGTTATCAGCTGCGTGTGCCCGCCGAGTGTCCACGGGTGGTTCGCAAGCCCAGCAACCCGCCTGTCACGCAGGATACCCGAGCGCGCACAATACACAATAATTGATGAGCACGACGTACGGGTGGCAGGACAACGTGGGCCGAGTTCCCATGCCGAGGGTCAATTTGATCCGCTCGATTCACCAGAGCGACCTGTGGTTCAAGCCATAGGCTGGCGCCGCAATTGCAGCAGAATACAGAGCGGATGCCCCTCTTGTGTAGCTGGTTATGTAACTGAGGTCGAGTGACATCATGGACGACATCTTGGTACGGAACTGGTGGGCCGTGGCACTACGCGGGGTGGCCGGCATCCTGTTCGGCCTGGTGGCCCTCCTGCGCCCCGGAGTGACACTCGCCGCGCTCGTGCTCCTGTTCGCGGCCTATGTCTTTGTGGACGGCGTGTTTACGATTATCGCCGCGCTGCGTCGGACCGAACGGCGCTGGTGGGTCATGCTCCTGGAAGGGGTGGCCGATATTGCGGTGGGGATCGTGACCGTCCTCTGGCCCGGGATTACGGCGCTCTTGCTCCTCTATCTCATCGCGGTCTGGGCGATCGTGACCGGCGCGCTTGAAATCGCCACCGCGATCCGGCTGCGCACGGTGATCCGGGGCGAGTGGCTGCTCCCGCTCGCCGGTATTGCGTCTTTGCTCTTCGGCCTCTTGCTCCTGGTCTTCCCTAGGGCCGGTGCACTGGCCATCGTGTTGTGGATCGGCGCGTATGTCTTGGTGTTCGGTGTGGTCCTGGTGGTCCTCGCCTTCCGCTTACGCAGCTGGGGGCATGCGCAGGGGGTTCTCAGACCGGTCTGAGCTCAGCGCTATCGGAGAAGGGTGGTAGATAAAGCCATAGGCGCTAAATTACCCCGCCGGAATTCCGGCGGGGCGGCTCAGGGGAACCATACACCGTTATGTGCAGCGGTGAGCGGAGCGTGTACTAATCGCGATCCCCGTCGTGGTCCCAGTCATGGCGGCGATTGCTCCGATGGCTCCGGGCATCTTTCCAATCACGCTGCCGCTCCCGGCGCTCCCGTCGCATTTCGTTCCGATCCTGGTTGCGATCGCGTCTGTCCTGGCGCAGATCCCTGCGGTCCTGTGCAATGTCATGCCAGTTTCGGCCGCCAATCCCGTGGCGGTCCTCGAAGAGGTCCCTGCGATCCTTGGCAATGTCGCGGTCGTCGCGTCGGATATCGCGGCGCTCGTGTTGGATGCGGCGTGTGTCGTGGGCAACAGTGCGCCGGCCGTGGGCGTTGTCGTGCCCCTGCCAGGGAGCTTGGGCGGTGGCGCTACTGGCGAAGAGCAGCCAGGCAGTGCCGAGGGTGGCGAGTGTTCCACTGAGTTGTGCTGGCTTGAGCATGAAATCCTCCGTTCGAGTCGGGTGAATACGGTCCCGGCATGTTAGGTGGGTCATGGAGTCCCATGCCGAGCCTACCAGTAATCAAGACGACTCGAAGCGTGCGATGTTAAGGGAGTGACATTCTCCTCTCTCCATCTCATCCCGAAGCGGGTCGTGACGTTAACGATCGAAGGGACCGGGATCTTTCTGCCTAGGGGACTGATTTCACGAACGGCGCGGCCGCTGCCGAGCGCATTATTGACGCCGAGAACCTCGTCTAGGAGGCATACCTTCGTTAGGCCGGCGTGCCCAACGATACGGCTCGCGCTCCCAAGAGTTACTTGGTCACGACCATCACCAGAATCGCGGTCGACCAGCTGGGCTCTGCCCGTGTTCGCCAGGAAGATCCAGAGGGAGTACGTAGGTAGGGCCGTGGTTGCAAAAGCCGCTAACCGGGGTCCAACACCGGATCCGACCGTTGACGCCGAGGCCCAGGTGGAGTTCGCAGAATCTCTACAGCCGGCTTTCCTCGTTGGGGTCGCGTACGCGTAGGCTCACACATGGTGGGCGGGGTGTTCTGCTCACTTTCACCTGTGCGGTCTTCGTTGCGGCTGCCGCAGTGACCGGTGCGCTTCCGGGTGCACGCTTCTCTCCTTGAGTTTCCCCGTGTTTTCGAAGAGCCACAGTCCACCTGTCAACCCGAGCACTGCCACGTCCATATCGCCGTCACCATCGTAATCGCCGATCGCAATCCTGAACCCGGCGCCGATGTTTTCACCGTAGCTGATTTCGTGCTTGATCCATGGGACTCTGGCACCCGGATGCAATTCGTACCAGACCACCTCAGGCGGATTATCCCACTGAGGATCGCCGGGCTGGACATGAACGAGCTTACCTGTAACCAGGTCGGGAATGCCGTCGCCGTTCATGTCCCGGAACTCCAGGGCATGAGCCGAGGAGAAGGTTGCATCGATGGTATGCCGCACAAAGCTGTCGGGGGTGACCTGTTCGTACCAGAAGATCCCCATGCGATGGGCTGATGAGACGATGATGTCGTTTTTTCCATCCTTGTTGACATCGTATACGTAGATTTGGGCGGTATGACCGTGCCGTCCCTTGGAGTTGACCCCCATCCAATAGGGGCCCATCATCCGTTCCGGACCGCGGTCGTCAATTGCCCCCAGGGCGATGTCATGCTTGATCCACTTGCCGTTTCGAGGATCGGCCGGGGCCTCGAACCATGCGTTTGGGCGAATGATATCTGGCCGGCCATCGCCATTCACGTCCCCGACGCCTGCTCCGAAATTGCAGGCTACGTCCGAGACCTTATGGGAGACCCACTTGCCATTCACCACCTCCCACCACTTCACCCCCGGGAGATAGGACGAGGAGACGATCTCCCGGGCCTTTCCATCGCCATCCACGTCCCAGAGCGCTCCGGTCTCGTAGTTTCCTTCCGGGTCGATGACCTCCATGGGCCACTCCCCCCCTTTCGGGCCTGGGTTCCGATACCAACGCAAGTTGGAGCCGTACCCCCCTACGATGATGTCGGGCCACCCGTCACCATCCACGTCCATGACCTCGGACATACCATCCCCTGTGGGACCTTGCAGTTGGTGCTTGGTCCACGTGGGATTTTCGTACCAAGCATTCCCCGACAGTATGTCGAGTTTACCGTCATTGTTTAGATCGACAAAGTTGACGGTGAACCCACTTGCAGTGGAGTCGATCTGGTGCTTGACCCAGGTGAACTGGGTCCCCGGACCCGGAACGAGCTCGCGTACGGTTTGCGGGTATTTGTTCTCGAATAACCAGGGGCCACCCCCACGCCCTTCTTGGCGTTTGGCGATGACGGCAATGTCGATGTCGCCGTCTTTGTCGAAGTCTCCGATGGCGATTTTGGTCCCGGCACCGATATCCTCGCCCACACTCAACGTATGCCGCTTCCAGTACGGCCTGGTCTTCGTATGTTCGTACCAATAGACGAACAAGGGGTCTTCGGAGAGAGGGTCTGTATTGGCTGGGTGGCCACGCCAGCGTTTCCCGGCCACGAGATCCATCTGGCCGTCTTTGTTCACGTCGACCATCTCCAATGTGTGGACCTCTGAGACGCTTCCGTCGATCACGAAAGGCATGAAGGTGATCGTGTCGCCGCGGCGGATCTGCTTGTACCACATGATTCCCACACGATGGGAGGAGCTGGTAATGATGTCATTCAGGCCGTCGCCGTCGACATCATAGACGTAGATCTGCCCGGTGTGGCCGAACGTTCCAGTAGCATTGTTGGATTCCCAGACCGGCGCGTCGTCGTGCAGAGGGGAGACGTTCTTGTTAGGCTGATCTTCGATGGCGCCCACGGCGATTTCATGCTCGATCCATTTGCCGTTTCGGGGATCGGCAGGCGCCTCATACCAGGCATCAGGACGGATAATGTCCGGCCGCCCGTCTCCGTTGATATCACCGACACCACTCCCCCAATTATGCGGTGTGGTCGAGATAATGTGAGTGACCCACTTGCCTCCCACGTACTCGGCCCACCAAGTCGGCTCGCCGCTGCCGGCACCGACGACTTCACGGGCCTTGCCATCGCCATCCACGTCCCACAGGTTGCCGCTGTGGCAGGAACCCACACCGATTTTTCCCATATTCGGCCATACTTCCTTGCCCTGGCCGGGGTTCTTGAGCCAGTAGCAATATGAGATGCCGCCGACCACAAGATCGACTTGCCCGTCGCCGTCCACGTCCATCGCCCCCAGAAAATCGTCTGGGTTGTCGGAGTCTTCCCGGTAGTCGGGGCGGAAGACATGCTTGGTCCAGTTAGGGTACGCGTACCAGGTCGTCCCGCACGCGAGGTCGAGCTTGCCATCCCCGTTGAAATCGCCGAAGGCACAGGCCTCGCTGTTCAGAGTGTCCAGCTGCCTCTTTGTAAACTTGAGCGTCGTCGCATACGACACGGAATCTTTCTCATGCCACATCGCCACATATCCCGCTGCTGGAGCAACCGTTCCTGGAAAAACGCCGGTGGTGATCCAGAGTACTGCGCCCAGGAAGACTGTTCTACCAAGAGTGTGACGACGAGAGACTAGTCTGCGAACGTCGAAAGCAGTGCGGAGAAGCATACGTCGGATGCTCGCTCAGGTATGTGATAACTAGGATCGGATAGTTCTATATTAAGGTACGGCATAAGGTACGGCGGAAGGCCGGTGGGTTCAACGAAAGTGGCGTATGGCAGGACATAACGACGTGCTCACGTTTTGCTGGCAGTCCGGTCTCAACGCTATGCTCACGGTCATGAGTGAACCCATGCAGATGACTGAAGTGGTAACGGTGCAGCGGTAGATCCGCAAAACGTGTAAAAGCTGGAAGCGAGTGTGAATCCGTACGTCCAGCGCCGCCCGTCGGATTCACTTCGTCGCGACGGACACCATGACGTCTCCTTTTTCAGTATGCATAGCGACGAAAGGCGCTACCAGGTCGTAGGGACCGCTCATGCGGCGACGTACCGCGCCGCGTCGGTGCGTTCGAATTCGAGCAGTGACAGGGTGGCTGGGGGGAACCTGTCAATCGGTTGGGGTGTCCGACGGAGCAAACCTGAATGCGCCGAGTTCACTGTTATGTATGGTGCGAGGACGGAGGGTGAACCGTAGTGACGGGCGGCTGATTTTCCCAGAGCGAGCTATTGACAGGTGGGTACGAGTCACGCTCACCCATGCACAGTTGCCTGGCAGACTTCGGAAACTCAGCTTCTACCCCTGCCCAGGCTTATCATAGGCCGGAGGCCCCTAGGAGGAGGATTTCCCTGCCTAAAAGCGACCTCGGTATACTATCTGCTGCCGATAGGGATATCCCCAGCAGGAGTGCTTCCATGCCGGCCTGTACGCACCTGGACCAGATCGACGAGACCGTAACACCGCGTACCCCCGAGGGGTGTGAAGAATGCCTGCAGACCGGTGACCGTTGGGTCCACCTACGCCTCTGCCTGTCCTGTGGTCATGTCGGCTGTTGTGATTCTTCACCGAACCGGCACGCCTCTAAGCACTACCGCCAGGCGCACCATCCCATCGTTCGATCGTTCGAGCCCGGTGAGGATTGGCGCTGGTGCTATGTGGACAAGGTAGAGGTATGATGCGAACAGACATATCGAGCGTCAGCGACGCGGTCACACGGGTGCCGTCCTGGCCGCCGTTGTCGTATCCGGAATGGAAAGACACCTGTGCCACACTGCACATGTGGATGCAAATCGTGGGCAAGACACTCTTGGCGCTAGCCCCACGCGCACCGCATTGGTGGCACGTGACGTTACGTCTGTCGGCGCGCGGTCTGGCGACTCCTCCGATGCCAGTTGATCAACGATATCTGGAGGTGGAGTTCGATTTCGTGAATCACGTACTGATCATGCGGACGAGTGATGGAGAAATACGCACGCTCCTGCTCGTTCCACAGTCCGTGGCCGATTTTTATCGGGATTATTTGAGAGTGCTCCACTCGCTGGGCATTCACCCGGTGATTCGTCCGGTGCCGGTGGAGGTCGTGGAGGCGATCCCGTTCCTCGAGGATACGAAGCACGCGTCCTACGATGCGAAATACGCACACAGGTTCTGGCTGATCTTGCTCCAGGCGGACAGGATCTTGAAGCAATTCCAGGGACAATTTCTGGGGAAGTCGAGCCCGGTGCATTTCTTCTGGGGAAGTCTCGATCTCGCGGTCACACGCTTCTCGGGTCGCCCGGCGCCGCGCCACCCAGGCGGGTTTCCGAACACGCCGGATTACGTGATGGTCGAAGCATATTCGCAGGAGGTGGCGAGTGCTGGATTCTGGCCCGGGAACGATTTGTATCCGGAGCCTGCGTTTTATGCATATGCCTATCCCGAGCCATCCGGATACGCCGAAGCGCACATCGGACCACCGGGTACGCACTACGATCCGGCAATGCGAGAATTTCTGTTGCCATACGATACCGTCCGATCGGCTCCGTCGCCGGACGATGCCGTACTCGAGTTCGTACAAGGCGCATACGAGACCGCGGCGAACCTGGCGGGGTGGGACCGCGCTGCATTTGAGCGAACTCCCGATGATGACCACCATCAGCCCTGACGTCTTGAAAGGCAACGACACGGCGGTCCCTGCCTCCAGCATGCGCCGTTACACAGCCGTCCGTGACCGCACCGAACGCCTCTGCCTTCCACTCGCCATCGAGGACTACGTCGTCACCGCCATGGTCGATGCTAGCCCGACCAAGTGGCACCTCGCACATACCACGTGGTTTTTCGAAACCTTCGTTCTCCGCGAGCATGCGCCCGATTATCAGGTATACGACGAGGCGTTTGCGTATCTGTTCAATTCCTACTACGTGCAGGCCGGAGAGCGGCATTGTCGTGCGCAACGCGGGTTGGTGACACGGCCCACGGTAGAAGAGGTCTATAAGTATAGGCATGCGGTCGACGAGGCCGTGGGGCGGCTTCTAGCGGGGGAAGTGCCGGACGACGTACGGCAGGTCCTCGAACTGGGCACACATCACGAACAGCAGCACCAGGAGCTTCTGTTGACGGACCTCAAGTATCTTTTTTACGCCAATCCCCTACGACCGGCATACGACGAGCACCCCCTCGTTGGAGATGTCCCGGTGCTGCCGATGAATGACACCAGAACCGGCGATGCTTGGGTGCGCGTCAAGGATGGGGTGGCGGAATTCGGACACGATGGCCAAGGGTTCGCGTACGACAACGAAGGACCGCGTCACAAGCGATACCTGAATGCGGCACGCGTGAGCCTGTTTCCGGTGACGAACGCCGAGTACGCCGAGTTCATCGAGGATGGGGGGTATGAGCGGCCGGAGCTGTGGCTTTCGGCCGGTTGGGGGGTGGCACAGGAGCGCGGCTGGCACGCGCCACTGTATTGGGAGCGTCACAGCGATGCGCCCATCGGCTACCGTGGATTTACACTTGCAGGGATCGAGTCGCTCATGCCGGGCCATCCGGTCTGCCATGTGAGCTATTACGAGGCGGACGCATACGCACGTTGGCGTTCCACGCGTGACGTTCCTGGCGCGCGGCTACCGACCGAGTTCGAATGGGAGGCTGTTGCCCCCGACCCGCCTGACGCCGGAGACGTAGCCCCCGATGGGGGGAAGAAGTGTGGGTGCGACGCCCACGGCTTCTACGGAGCCGTGTGGCAATGGACGATGAGCCCGTACACGGGCTACCCCGGATATCACCCAGCGCCAGGGGCCATAGGCGAATACAACGGGAAGTTCATGTCCGACCAGTGGGTGCTTCGTGGTAGCTCCATCGCCACGCCTCCCGGCCACACACGGCGCACCTATCGCAACTTCTTCCCGGCGGACGCGCGTTGGCAGTTCAGTGGAATCCGGTTGGCGGTGGACCAGCCGTGATGTTCTACGCCAATTTCCCACACGTAATCTACGGTTGCGCCGTGCGCGACGAGAGCAGGCTCCTCATCCACAAGCACGTGCAGGAGCGGTCCGTACCTGGGGGGTTGACCCTCAGGGAGGTGCTCAGTGGCTTGCTCGGGCACCCCGCAACGCTCCCGGCGAAGGCACTCTATGACGAGCGCGGCGCCCGCTTGTTCGAGGAGATCACGCGCCTCGATGAATATTACCCCACACGAACGGAGCGCGGGATATTGACGGAGTATGCGGCTGAAATAGCCGCGGTGGTGGGGAAGGGGAGCATTGTGGTGGAGTACGGGAGCGGGTCGGCCGAGAAGGCTCGCATTCTGTTGCCCCACCTGGCGCCGCGGGCGTACGTGCCGGTGGACGTGTCCGGCGCACAGCTGGAGGCGGTTGCTGAAGATATCACCTGTGCGTACAGCGTTCCCGTGTACCCTGTGACAGCTGACTTCAGCAGCACCATCAGCTTGCCCGTCGCGGTATCGTTGATACGCGCTTCGCGTACGGCACTCTTCCTGGGCTCGACGATCGGCAATTTTCACCCGCACGAGGCGGCGGCTTTCATGAACCGGGTACGGCACACCATTGGCCCCGGCGGAGCGCTGATCCTAGGCGTCGACTTGCGTAAAGATCCCACGGTGCTGCACGCGGCGTACAACGATGCCCACGGTGTGACGGCCGAGTTCAATCTCAATGTGCTCAGGCGGCTGCGGTCGGAGTTCGACGCTCGGCTCGACATCACCGCATTTGTCCATTACGCTTGCTACGAGCCCGCCGCGGGGCGCGTAGAGATGCATCTCGTAGCCAGGCGGGATACCGAGATAGCGATTGCGGGACATGTCATTCCTTTTGGCGCCGGCGAAGGGATCTGGACCGAATCGTCGTACAAGTTCGCGCCTGAAGACCTCGGGTGGTTGGGCGAGGAAGGGGGGATGCACCTCGACCGTGTATGGACGGACGAGCAAAAATGGTTTGCGCTGGCGCTGTATACGGTCGGGCCGGTGAGGTAGAGACGACGCTCAGTAAACAGAAATGCCCACCCCAGGGCCAGACGAAGGAAGTCGATGCATTGTGGCGATAACTCTCGGACGGCGGAGTTGCGCGGTGCTGAGACCAGATCTTCCTGTAGGGAGAGGGTACCTTTCTTGGCCTAGTGCACTTCACCCCCGCCCCGCGCGTCTAAAAGATGCTATTCGGCGTCCTTGTCGCCGTTGTCGGCCTTATGGCGGCGGGTATCGCCGCCATCACCGGTTTCGGTATCGGCAGCCTGCTGACGCCAACACTGGCACTCACGACAGGGACGAAGCTCGCGGTTGCGGCGATCTCAATCCCGCACCTCGCCGGCACCGCCCAGCGCTTCTGGTTGCTGCGCCGACATGTCGACCGGCGCGTGCTCCTTGGCTTCGGCATCGCCAGCGCCGCTGGGGGGCTTGCCGGTGCCCTTGCCCACGTCTGGGTTTCGAGCCGTGGCCTCGCGGTTGTCTTCGGTGTGGTCGTTGCCCTAGCCGGCGTCTCAGAGTTCACAGGGTGGATGCGTCGTGTGCACTGGGGCCACCGCTCGGCGTGGGCGGCCGGTGGGCTCTCGGGAGCGCTCGGCGGGATGGTCGGCAATCAGGGGGGGATCCGCACGGCGGCTCTCCTAGGCTTTGACGTGCCCAAAGAGGCGTTCGTCGCGACCTCCACGGCCGTCGGGCTCTTCGTCGATGGAGCGCGCATGCCGGTCTACCTCGCGACGGAGTGGCGTGAGATCGTCCGCATCTGGCCGCTGGTGCTCACGGCTACGGCGGCGGTCGTTGTTGGGACGACGCTCGGCACGCGGGTGCTCGGCCGGCTGCCGCAGCAGCTGTTCCGGCGAGTGACCGCCGTGCTCCTCATCGTCCTCGGGCTCTACATGGCAATCAGGGGCCGGGGCTAGTGTAGCCAAGAGACCTCCCGAACAGTTTTCGGAGTGGGATGACTCCTCCACTAGAAATCGGCTCCGAAAGTAACCTCCACCACTGGAGGCTGCCTCCGTGACCGGCTGGCGATTGACAACGACACCGGCCCTGGGGGAAACGCGCGGCTCACGCTGAGTCCCATGCCGCTACGATACCCCGCATCGCTGGTGCTATCCGGCCAGGTGTGGAACACGTTGCCGACGTTCCCACGCAATGCGATAATGAAGCCGGCCGGCCCTTGGGCCTGCACACCGCCCTGCCATACCTGTACCGATTGGCCAACAACCGACTGCGGCTTCAGGCCAAGGAAGGGGATGAACTGGGAGTGCAAGACAGCGGACGGTGTGTTGCCACCGAGGAAGAACCAGTCGTGCAGTGGGAGATTGGTGCCGGTAACGGTTCCCCAATAGGCGCTCCCGAGCAGCGACAGACGGCTGGTGATCGGGAGCGCACCCTGTGCTTCGATGATGTGTCGCGCGACGCTGTGACGGGCGTGCAACGACGCTGTGCCGACTTCGGACTGCCAGATGAACGCCGTACCACTCGTGGGGAAGTTGGCCCGGTCGAGATGATCGCGGCTCACCGTCGCGGCCGCAAGGTCGAACGAACGGGCACGGAGCGCGTACGGGCCGCCGGCGCCTATCGCGCCGTCTCGGCTCCATTCGTGGGATACCTCTACGCTGACCACCGCGTCGCTTACGAGGGTGTGCTCGAGCTGTGCCGCCACTTGTCGCACGCTGAGTTCGGGCGACGTGACGGCTCCCGGCACGTCAACGGTTCGCAACGGCGTCCTCGTCGCGGTCGCGCGGTACGTCTGGAGGAATTTTGCGTTCGCCCCCTCACCCAGCACGTCTCGTACCTCGAACTGCTGGATGTCGCCGAGGCGCGCGCTGATGCTGGCGGTCGAGCCGGGGCTGAGAAAATCGGCGACCCGCGCACTGGCAAGCAGTGCCGCGCCACGGGGCGTATCGTACCGCATCCCGATCCCGAGCCGATCGCGGTCGCCCTCCGTCAGATCGAAGATCAGGTCGTGCGTGCCGTCACGAGGCGAGACGCGGTAGCTCACCTGGTCGAATCGCCCGGTAGCAAATAGGCGGGCAGCTGTCGCCTCGGCCCGTCGTTGGGTCACCCACGTGTCATCGCGCAGTGTGATCGCCCCGCGCGCGATGGCGTCCGCTCCCGGGCTCACGCTGCTCCAGAGCACCCGGTGCACGAAGACCGAGTCCGGCGAGGGGATGGTGCGTCGCGGCACCGGCGGACCGCGGAGCCGGCGCGCGGAATCGGCAATCGCTTGCAGCTCCCGCGCATGCGCCCGCGCCGCCACGCGCCCGCGACGCACCCACTGGTCCGCCTCTGCGAAGTCGGTGGAGGACAGCCCATTGATGTCGGGCTCGATGACGACTGAGCAGAGGGGGCGCTGGACCGCGTTCGACATCTGTACGCGGAAGGAGACTGTCTGGTCGACGACGTCAACGAGCGAATGCAACGTGTTGACCGGGGCGACCCGTTCCGATACGTCGACACAGATGAGGATGTCCGCGCCGAGCCGCCGGGCGTCCTCGGCGGGGAGGTTCCGGTTCACCGCGCCGTCGACGACTATCCGTCCATCGGCCAACCGGACTGGCGCGAACACTCCGGGTACGGCGGCGCTCCCCTCGATGGCCTGCTCGAGGGAGCCCTGCCGCAGCAACACCGCGTCCCCCGTCGTCAGATCGGTCACCAATGCGCCGAACGGCGTCGGTAGCTGCATGAAGTCCGTCACGTCGTGGACCGGCCACAGATAGCGGTCGAGGTGGACCGCGATGGACTGCCGGGGCAAGGCACCGGCAGGGAGCGTCGGCCGGCCCCGCTCTAGCGGAAAGGTGATCGTGAACCGCTCATCCTCGAGCTGCTCAAACCGCCGCTGGAGCCGCCGGTCGGTGGGGCGTTCGAAGAACGTCCCCCAGTGCTCGGCATTCACGAGATCCTCGATGGCGCGCGGGGAATACCCAGTGGCATAGAGACCACCCACGATGGCACCCATGCTCGTTCCGGTCACGGCGTCGATCGGGACTCCCATCTGTTCCAGCACTTCGAACACGCCGATGTCCGCGAGCGCCTTGGCAGTTCCACCACTCAGCACGACGGCGATGCGCGGGGAAGGGACGTGCTGCAGTGGCGGGTCCGTCTGAGCCGCGCTACGGGTGCCGCACAGTGTGAGGCACGTCATTGTGTAGAACATGAATCGCTGCACGCGAGTCTGTTTCGGGAGACGGGTGTTGACCGTAGTGCCGTGGTAATGCCGTACATGAAGGGGCAGCGGGCGCGTGGCCGCCACTGTGCTCAATGCCTCTGCCACACCGGTTCCTCGGAACGTCGGCTCATTGCAATCTTTACTGCCGTATTCCCAACCTCTGCGTCGTCGTGCTGGCTACGCGCCGGTCGAGCTCCGCTTGCGGAAGCCATCGCCCGCCGAGCATCACGCCGGCGAGGGACGCTGTCTGCCGGATGTCCGTCAGTGGGTTGCCGTCTAGCAGCACGAGATCCGCGCGCTTTCCGACCGTGACCGTCCCGCTCTCGTTCAGTGTCCCGAAGTAGGCCGCCGCGTTCCGCGTTCCGGTCGTGAGCGCCTGGTAAGGGGTAAGTCCCGCCCTCACCAGTGCCATGAGTTCGTCCTGCACCGACGGCTTAGGTAAATCCCCAGAGAGTCCTGATCGGCGGGCGGCCACCATGACTCGCTCACTGTCCATGGGAATGACGGACACGTTCACGAACGCCGTGATCGGGGCCGACACGTTGTGTGGGGGGAGGGCTGACTGCGAGCTGCGGGGGGTGGGCGTCATGGCGGCGGTGAGACCCAGTAGGCTACCGAGGACATGTCGGGGACTGAATCGGAACATCATACCTGCTGTATAAAGTCGTCTGATGGCCTGGGGTCGTTACGCTATGCCACACCGGCATAGCCAGGATTACACTATAACAATAGTCTCTGGGGTTCCGGTACCGGCTTTAAAGGAGCGTCCAGGATCACTTCGCTCACCATCTTGTAGCTTGTAGCCGGCCTGCGAGGGCGGGGCCGGAACGGTAGCCGGGTCGAAGGGGGCTTGCGCCTCTGAAGCTAATTCATCTGCATTATCATGAAGTCAGTTGATATTGAACCGTGCCTCCGTTCAATTATCTGGCCGCTGGCGCAAGCAGCACGTATACGCGTTGAACTAGGATGGTCGTATGTTTGCAAAAAAAATCTCGGCACTCCGGACGCTTTGCGTCATACTCGTTCCGTCCTTCATGGGTGCCCAAACGACGTTCAATCCCGGAGTAGACTTCTCGTTGACGGACAACCCCAACGGGGTGTGGCAGTACGGGTACTCCGAGACCGAGTCGCTCGCGCCAGACCAGTTCCGGTTCGACCAGTACACCGAAATCAAGGACACGGTCGGCTTCTGGCATCCGTCCAAGGGGGATGGGAACGGGCGCTACTATCCCTATGTTGCGTTCAACAAGAGCAAATCGCATGCGGATGGCGCGCACGGCTGGGCGATCCGCGCCGGAGAAGTGGCGATGGAGGCTAGTAATACCGGGCAGTACAGTTTGGTACGGTTTGTCGCGCCGAGGGCCGGGACTTACCGAGTGGCCGTGCGGTTCGAGGGGATTCATTTCGCACTGTCGTCAACCGACGTGCACGTATTGCACGACACGACGTCGCTCTTCGCTGCGGACATTCAGGGGTACGGCGGGGATTCGACTTTTCATAAGGTCGAGGGCGAGAGTCCGGTCGCCTCGTACACAGGCACGGTGCAGCTCAAGCGCGGGGACGCGCTCACCTTCGCCGTCGGCTATGGGAAGAACAAAACGCACGCCTGTGATACGACCGGGCTCATAGCGAAGGTTACATTGGTGTCCGAGTCCCCGTAACCGCAGCGGAGCGGCGCGGGGGTCAGCTGCCGAGCTTATACCGCTCGCGCAGAATGTTGACGTGATGCAAGGAATGGCCGGCAATAATGTACGCGAGCGCGCGAACGCTGACCTCGTGGCCATTGGCAATGCCGCGACGGCTGAAGGCTTCGGGGTCCAGGGAGCGAAAGAAGGCGATCGTCGCTCGGCGGACGTGCTCCAGCTCCTGCGCCATCTCCTCGATCGACCGGCCGTCAGCGCCGGCTGCCGCCGCGTACTCATTTTCGTCGAAGCCCTCGAGCGGCGTTCTGTCTCCGCGTGCGAACCGGAGTGCTCGATAAGTGGAGACGCGCTCCGCATCGGTAATGTGTCCAATCACGTCATTCACGCTCCACTTTCCCGGCTGGTAACGAAAGGTCCCGCGCTCGTCGGGAGTAGCGCGCAGCAGCTGAAGCGTGTCGGCTAGGTTGCTCTCGAGGGTATTGAGCACGCCTCCTTCCGGGACACTCTGAATGTACCGGCCATAGTAGGGTGCAAACTCGTCCGCAGCAGGGCGAGGAATAGGGATGGACATGGGCGAGATTCGGGCCAAATAAGAGGGTGGCGGTATCCCAAATAATACCACTATTTGCCCTACCACGTAGTAGCCAGCGACCAACGCCACAGCGACCATGCGCGCCGCCTTCGACGCCGGACCCTGGGGCCGCATCCTTTGCTCCTTCCCTGTCCCAGATTCGAACGCACGAAGGGTGGCTACGGTATGTCCGTGGCCACCCTTCATGGGTTCCGTACTCGGGTTGTTACGGGTTAATAGGAAAAGGAGCGTCCCGGATCACTTCGCCCTCCGTCTTATAGCCTCCCGGAGGGCCTGCGGGAGCCGGGGCCGGAGCGGGTCTCGCGACCGACGGCACGGGTGCCGGAACGGTAGCCGGGTCGGAGGGGGCTTGTGGCACTGCAGCTGAGGTAACAGGGGCTTGATCGACGGGAGCTGGTGGGGCTTCGGGAGCCCGGACTTGCGGCCGCCGCACGGCGGGCGCCGATGCCTGGCGCCGCGTCACCGTATTCACGCGCGGTGCCGGCGTCCCGGGGGCTCGCTCGATCGAGGAAATCACGTCGGTGCGGCCGCTAGTTGGTGTGAGCTGCAGGTCCGAACCAGCGAGTTCGAGGTCGTGGCGCAAGTCCTCGCCGGGGGCTGCAGACTTGCCGCAAGCGGTGACAGCCACGAGCGCTAGGGTTGCCGCTAGGAAGAGCGGTGTCTGATTCGTCCGCATGATAAAGTATATCTCTTGGGGGCTACACGCGCTGTCTTGTTAAGGGAAGCGCTGGTCGTCAATTCTTATACCCCACTGCTGGCGGTGTGAGCCGTTGCCCAGGCGTTGGATTCGATTGATCTATCTGTCGATGGGTTGTTCGATGGCCTCTTCGCCAGGAGTCTTATTCCCATCACCTATAGGTCGTCGAGGTGTAGGAGCGCCCGAGATTGCGTGTGCCCCGGGTGCTCTCGCGTGTCGCGCGAAAGGACTCCGCCCGCGAACGTGGCCAGCACCCCGCCGGCCAATTGAAGTAGCTCGGCGCCTGCGCGTTGCACGATTCCACGTGCGTCCGCAAGCGCCTGTCGAAGGGCGAAGATGAGCTGAGGGCTGGAGGGCATCGTCTCCAATCCCAACGACGCGAAGATGCGGCCGCGCATGCGCAACGCGATCGGTGCTGCAAAGTCGAGCGCGTTGAATCGGGCATCGTACCGAGTGCCAATCCCTTCGATCAGGGCGGCTGTGCGTGCGAAATAGACCAAGTCGGGAGGTAGCATCACCGGAAAATCATACAGGGTGGTCATAACCCGGTCGGCCAGCAACTCCGCATGCATAGCTTCCATCCGCTCGATGCGCTCCTTCGCGGTCGTTCGGTCGAAGGCGCCCTCTAATAACGCGCGTACGAGCCGCACGACCACGGTGCGGTCGACGCCCGGGGTGACAACGCCAAGTGCATAAAATCCATCGACCACACCCTCGGGGTCACGCCGGATCGCGGCGAAGATGGTCCGTACGATCGCGAGCCGGGTCTCGCGCGGGACACGAACGACGAGCCCGAAGTCGAGGAGAATGATCGCGCCGTCGTCGCGTACCAAAATGTTGCCTGGGTGCGGGTCGGCGTGGAACAGTCCGTCGACCATCATCATCTGAACGTAGAGTTCCATTACCGTTCGCACGAGCCGCTGCGGATCGATGCTCCCAGCGGCGATGCGTGGGGCAAGCGCGTCGAGCGTGGTCCCTTCCATGAACTCCATGACGAGCACGCGCTGCCGTACGAGGACGTCGATGATTTCCGGGACGATGACGTCGCGGGAGCCCGCGAAGTTTTGCCGGATTTCGGTCGCGTACAACGCCTCTTGCCGAAAATCCATCTCGCCGCCGATGCGGCGTGCGAATTCCTCGATGACGGCGCGCAGTCCGGCAACGTGCGGGTTGGTGAAGATTCGCATCGCCCACCGTACAATCCGCGTCGCTGCCACGATGTCGGCCGCCACCAACGCTTCGACACCGGGACGCAACACCTTGACCGCGACGTCGCGTCCTTGATACACCGCCCGGTGCACCTGTCCCAGCGATGCCGCCGCGATCGGCACGGGATTCCACGTCTCGAATAGCGTGCGCACCGGCATCCCATACGCGTGCTCAATCTCCCTCTCGATGATGCCGGCGGGGACCTGCGGCACGCGATCGGCCAACGAGGAAATGGCGCTGAGATACGGCTCCGGCAGCAGATCCGCGCGTCCCGCGAATACTTGCGCCATCTTGATGAACGTCGGCCCCAGCGCCGCGATAGTTGCGACCAACTGCTCGGCGCGTCGCCGATGAAACTCCACCGACCGCCGCGCCGGTCCCCCAAAGATCAGCCACCGCCGTACGTCTCTGCGAAACGAAAGGAAGAGCGGAAGGAGGCGGGCGAGAACGATCGCCGTATGCATTCCCGAAAACTACCCGGTCGGCACGGGCATGTTCCAGCGGCGGTACGTTCCGTTGATCGACAGCTGAGTGCTCCTGGAGCAGGGGCGGCTCGCCTATTGTCTCCTGTAGGTGGTATCTTGAAAGTTATGTCCCTGGCTGCTGATCCTCTCGCGAGTGAATCCACATTGGAGGGATTTAAGCCGCCTTCGAGACTGGTACGCTTGTCAAGGCAGCCTGGATGCACGCCGCGCATGGGTCGCTCCAGACCTTCGGCCCCTGCCCGGAGGAAACGATGCTTCGACTGTGGGGAAATCCAACTTATGAAGAAGGGACAGAGCGGCTCAGAGGCAGGACAAGGAAGAGACACGCCCTCTCAGCTGATCGAGGCGAGGATCAAAGAGCTGAATGATTGGCGGGGTGAGACGCTCGCGCGGGTCCGCATGCTCATCAAGCAGGCCGACCCTGACGTGGTCGAGGAGTGGAAGTGGCGTGGGGTGCCGGTGTGGTCACACGCCGGCATCATCTGCACCGGGGAGACGTACAAGCAGGTCGTGAAGATGACCTTCGCCAAGGGTGCTTCGTTGGAGGACCCTGCAGGTCTCTTTAACGCCAGCCTCGAAGGCAACACCAGGCGTGCCATCGATTTCCATGAGGGCGACATGATTGATGAAACGGCGTTGCAGGCGCTCATTCGCGCCGCCGTGGCGCTGAACACGTCCTCCGCCGCTCGGCGGCCGGGGAGGAACGTATAGACGTCCGATTGCTTCTGAAGCGAGGGTAGCTCTTGGGCGTGTTACTCCACGGCCGGAATTAGACCCACACTTTCTCTGGACATTGTCCAGAGATTAGCGGGCGGGCAGCTCAAAAGCTGTGGGCAGGCGGCCGTCCATTGGAGAGATTGAGCCACACGCTCTGCCTGTTACCGGCAGGCAGAGCGCAGCACGATGTTGGAAATAAGTGAGCCGAAGAGAGTGGTCCGTTTTGTGCCTACTGAGAACATATCGGCCGTCACCTTGGCCAGATCTTAGCGCGCAGCTCTTGTGATGGGCCGCTATGCGGCAGACCAGGGCGGGACACAGAGGTGTCTTTTCTCTGTCTCCCGTCCTGGAGTTCGTGTGGCTCATCGAGTCTTGATCTCTGGCAGTTGAGGACATTCTTTGACTCTGACTCTTGCCGCGACACATGATCTCTTTCGTCGTACTGTCTATGACCACCGGTCCCGTCGCTTGGGGTGACATTGGGAGTGACTGGATCGGCTTTCTCGGTCTCTTCGCACTCGTGGGTGCAATCGGCTTCCGGGCTTTGGTTGTGGCGCGGGCTATGGCATGGGAGCGCAGCGAGCCGGACTCCAAGCTACGCATGGCCGTCCTCCGAGCGGCATCGCGAAACGCCGCGATCGTAGGGGCACTCGGGACGGGGGTAATGGTGCTCTCCCTCGTAGCACGTTTCGCAACCCAAGGTGGGGTACAAGGGAGCGCATCCACACTCTGGATCATCGGCGGAGCGCTGGTTCTGGCCCTGCTCGGCTTCATCCTGGTGTGGGCGAGTGTGGATCGCCCGAATGTGGTCGCCTGGACGCTGGCGGGCCTTGGCGTCGCGTGGGTCGCGCTCGGCGATGCGGTCACCGCACTGGTGCATGGGCGATGGGCTGGTGTGCTCAATCCCATCCACTCGACCGGCGCCGCGCTCTGGCTCGGGACGCTGCTAGTGATGGTGGTAGCCGGCTTTCCGGCGGTGCTCGTCCAGACCACTGTGCCTTCCTCGCGGGGACCGTTGGTTGCCAACTTGGTCAATGCCTTCTCGCCCGTCGCGCTCTGGAGTGCGGCGCTCGTAGGGCTCACGGGAGTGCTTACCGCCTGGCGGCACCTCAAGTCTCTCGCAGCGTTGTGGACCACCGCTTACGGCCTGGCACTAGTGATGAAGCTGTGTCTAGTAGCAGTGGTAGTGGGGCTAGGCGCGTGGAACTGGCGTCGCGTACGCCCCATGCTGGGCGACGAACCCGCGGCTTACGTCATCCGGCGCTCGGCAACCGCGGAACTGGGGTTCGCCGCTCTGGTGCTCGTGGTCACGGCCGTGTTGATCAACCTCCCGACGCCGAAGCTCCCACCACCACATATGCCTTAGCGCAACGTGCTGCCCGGGCCACTGTCCTCCCTGGTGAATCCTCGTCCCTATCCTGATAGGTATAGGGAGCTGCGAAAAACCAGAGTTATGCCGGCCCTATGCTTCGATAGGCGCGACCGACGGAGCCCCCACCGCCTCACCTCGTCGGAACCGCTGGTACAGCACGACGGCTGTGGTCAGTGGGTCAGTGAGTGGTCCCATCCGACTCGAAGGCCGTATTCTGGCCATTCTCCACGTTGTAGACATAGGATACGTGCGTCCCATCCGACCGCTGCACTGTATATAACAGTTCGTCGTCATGCGTGACGCTCCACATGTCCACTAGGGTACTCCCTGCAGGCAGTGGGATCTCGCGCACGAGATGTAGGCGCCCTCCGACGTTCCGGGATCTCTCCGGTCGGTCGCTTCCCATCCTGCCCCGGTCGCCGCTCATGCCCCATCGGCCCCCACCCCGGGGAGACATCCCCCGCTGCCCTCGCCCCCACGACGTTGCGCGGGACGTCTGCTGGGGTACCAGGGTGGAGACCGCGAGCACCTGTACCGTCGTATATGCGCCATTCCGGTAGACCGCGACGAGGTTGTTCTGCCCAGCCGTCCTCGTGTATTGGAGAGTGTCTGCTGGCCGTTCGGGCCACACCGCCGGCCAGTGCCCCGAGCGCGTCAGGTCGGTCGGCGCCAGGACGATGCGGCTTCGCGGAGCGCTGTCATCCGTCTGCAGCAAGAATGCATTCCGGCCGTCGTTCATGGCGAAGGAGTATCGTGCTCGAAACTCGTCGATGAGCTTCAGAACTGGAGCGTGAAGCGCTGGTTTTTGGGGATCGTCCAGATCCAGGAAGTAGAGCTGTGTCTGCGCGTCCTGCGGACGCGAGATCGTAAAGAGGGTAAACTGCCCATCATCACTCACCCGCACGTCGTACCGCCACTCCGGTGCATCCGGCCGGCTATAGATGACGGCATCATGAGCTTGGGGGGTCCCGACGCGGTGATAATACACCCGCTCCCGGTGCTCGCCAGTATCCGCACGGGTATAGAAGAATCCCTGGTTGTCCGCCGTCCAGGGGGAGCGCGAGATCCGGGCGTTATGCAAGATCTCAGGCGAGACCCTGCCACTGGATACGTTCAAGATCAGGATGTCATAGACGGCTGTGCTGGAGGCCGGCTGGCCATACCCGTAGGCCACGTAGCGACAGTCCCAAGACGGTGCGAGGGTCCCGTACGCCCTGGCTTGCAGTAGCTGTTTTGTACTTCCGGCCTGGTCATTCCGGACCGCCAACGAGCCGTTCGCGGTGATAAAGAAATACTGACCGCCAGCTTTGAATGGTGCTTGGGCGAGTGGTGCTTGGGCTGCTGTCTGCGCAGCAGCAGGCGAGACAGCAACCAGCGCAATGAGGCCAAAAACCAGAGAGGACGGGTGCGCACGAGAGGAGGGGCAAGAGGAGAACGCCAGCCATCTAACACCCGCGGAACCCAAGGGACCCACGCGTTGCGCTGGCGTCAAGAGCGATAGCGCCTGTCGTTTCGTCTGTCGTTGCACAGTCAGCACGCGCTGTGCTAAGGCCGCCATCGTTTGTTGGGATCGCAACAAGGTCCCCATCTGTGTTGCGTTGAGAGAGGCGGCGGACCGCAGCGAGAGCCCCTTGGTCATGTGGTCATTGGCTTTGTGCAGGCTGTCGAGTTGCCGCGTTGCGCTGTCTGTTTGCGCCAGGTAGACACGCTCCAGGGCGCTTAATGCGGTGATCTGCCTGCCGACCAATTGAAGTTCTGCGCGATGATCCAGCAGCATGCCGACGAAGCCGCGTTGTTCCAGCGCGTTGAATGACCCCTTGCCAGGCGCGTGTGGGGGGCGTGGCGCCCTGTGAGAGTCCCGTACTTGGGCTGGGCATCGGATTTCCGCTATCGGCTTGAGACTCAGGAACGCCGGACGGGGTCCCTTGGCCACTGACCAGCCCTGGGGCCGCAATGATGCAGAACAGCAGGAAGCGCAGATTCCTCATATCGCTAGCCAGTCTCACCGAGTTGAAAGGGTTTCGAGCGCTGCCGTTAGTAATACCATCTGCTATGGGGGAGCGTTGGGGGACCCGACTCCCGCACTGGTGAACCCGTGACGGATCTCTCGGTAATTTTTCAGGCGCTACGAATATGGCAAACATTTGTCCGGATGGCTGCCTACTTCAGCAGGCGTTCACAGCAGCATGGTCCGTTGCGTTCCCCAACGCGGGCGTAGTGGTAGGTGTAGTAGGAAGGATCGCCGCGTCGCCCACATTTGACTCCTTGAAGAACCCATGTCATTACGCTATCGCTCGTTCGCCGTCACCTCCCTCCAATTGGGACGTTGCCTATTCCTTGCAACGATATTGGTCGCCACACCTCATATCGCGACCGGACAGGGGATGCCGGGAGGGATGGGCGGCGGCATGGGACGGGGCGGAGGGCGACGGCACGGTGGCCACACTGGCCAGTCCGGCCAGGACGCTGACAGACACCGCGCCATGGCTGACTCCATCATGGAGCAGCGTGGGTTCGCCGCCTTCGTCCTCGATCACGCGCAGGCGCTTACGCTCACACCGGATCAGCGGCTCTCCCTTGATTCGATCAGCACGGCGTTTCACACCAGTGCCGACACGCTTCGCCCGCAACTGGACAGCCTGCGAGCGCAGAATACCCGTGCCCTCAGTGCTCTGTTTGCTCCTGGGGTGTCCCATACCGCAGGGGACTCCCTCAGTACGATCCAACGTGATTCGCTGATCCAGCGGCGGAAGGCGATCAGTGCGGTGCTCCTCGCACTCCGTACCTTGGAGCAAGACACGAGGACACGCACGCTTGCGACGCTTACACCAGAGCAGCGGACACAAGTTACGACATTCGAGCGAATGCAGCACGAGGCCGGTGGATCGAGCAATGACACCGTGGGAGGGACACGACACCGGCAGTGAGCGGTCCCTGGCCACGCTCGCTGCGGCATCAGTCGCCACATCATAGCAACACCACATGCTGCTGCGGGAGCGGGATGAGTCGGGTGCAAGCGAGGTAGGGACTGTTAGCGTCAGTCGCGCGGCTGGCCGCGGCGCCCATTGCCGCCGCCGAAGCCCGCGAAGCCTCGGGGCTTCTTGACACTGTCGGGGACTTTCGCCCACTGCTCCGGTGTGAGGATCGTTTGCGCTCTGGTGAGAGCGTCGGTCATCGCCAGGCGTCCTTTCGTGATATATGGGCGGAGCGTGGAGAAGATGGAGCGGGGATCAGTGCTACCACTCTTCGCGACGAGGGTGCGGATCGAGTCGCCGAGCGCTTTGGTCGTGGCAGCGAGCGAGTCCGAGATGAGAGTGAGCTGGTCGACCTCATGCTGGGTGAGCTGTAGGGACTCGCGCATCCCGATGATCTGCGCGACGGGATTCTGTACGACGGCGGCGTTATTGGTCGCGTTCTGGAGTTGGGAGGTGAAGATGCGGCGGAAGCGGTCGCGGGGGTTCGGACCGAGCGTCACGCGAGCCTGCAGGGCGACGACGAAGGGGACACGGGCGGCGCTCTGGGCGGCGCTGGTGCTGCCGAAGCGCTCGTTCACGTCGTACTGAAAGGTATTCGTGGTCGGGTCGAAGCCGCGTACGTAGAGCAGTACCGGATCGACGCGGTTGGGTTGGCCCCAACCATGGATGTTGCTGCCGTGGAGCGCCTCGTCCAGACCGGCAAGGAAGTTCGCAGTGACGAGGGAGAAGACCCAATTCCCATGAAAGCCGAAGCCCTGGGGTTGGAAATTCAGCTGAAAGTCGAGGGACGGAGTCCAAGGGCCACGACAGCTGTTGCGACCGGCGACAGTGCTGAACTGCGACGTCAGACAGTCACGCACACGGTCCGGGGCAGTCTCAAGGAGTTGCTGCATCGACGCGGAGAGGGCGGGATTGGCGGCCGTCTTCGGGTCGAAGATGAACGCACGATCGTTGCGGAGACCGTCGCCGTTGATGTCGCTCCCGACGATCGGGGTAAAGGGGGTGCCCGATGAAAGCCGGGCGATGGTAGTCAGCTGCAGAGACGACGTGATGGGCTTGTTCAGCGTTCCCTGGAAGATGTGGCGAATATCCATGTCGCCGGGGCCCCACGTCGGTACATTGGGGTTGCCTGCGGTGGTGGGCGAGGCGAACCCTTGGGCAGCGGCGCCGTTGGTGAACGTCGATTGGTCGCGAGTCCCGGAGAGCGTATACGAGAGATTGAAGAGAGTCCCGTTCGTCATGGCACCGTTCATCTGCAGGAGCAGTTGTCGAGTCGCACTCTCTAAATTGGAAGCAATGTCGAAGACGTTGCCGTATTGGGAATATCGACGCGATGAGATCGGACTCACGACTCCCGTACTCGCGACGATCGCCGAAGCGGGGGCATAGACGGGACGGTTCCCTTCGTTGGAGAGGAAGAACGCCGGCGTCGTGTTGAGATTGAGGTCCGTGACGCCGTACAGCGAGACTCCACGTGCGTAGCTCGCGTCCGCGGACACGCTCATTATGTCAAATAGACGGCGCTGAACACCCAGGGAGGCCCGCACGGCGCGAGGAGCTTTGAACGTAGGATCGAGGACCGTCACGTTCCTCTGGATTGCAGCAAGGTTAGGGGGGGGGGGGCTTTGCCCCGCACAGGCTGTCGCTTTCCAGCACATTGGGATCCTAAGCTTAGAATTCCACGTGGACAAGTTGTCG